>MPLZ02199212.1_pt1 | contig 92432 bp, 92 predicted proteins | sample 1617311 | NCBI WGS metagenome assembly MPLZ02 (sample SAMN05944806, study PRJNA350692) | marine metagenome | biome: marine; feature: ODZ; material: water; isolation source: 160 m water sample filtered on 0.2 um supor filter | place: Pacific Ocean | collected 2012-04-08 | depth 160m m | reverse complement strand
TGCGCACCCGCCGAACCCATCGGCGCGCCGCCGCGGCGAGCGGGGCGTTGGCCACCGGAACGATCGCCCGCGCGAGCACCGGCATCGACGAATCACGGAGGCGAGATGCACTACTGCTATCTGAGTACGCCGATCGGCGAACTGCTGCTCGCGGCCGAAGCCGGCGAGCTGGCGCACATAGGGCTGCCGACAGACGGCGCGCCGGCCGCGCCTAAGGCGGGCTGGCAGGCCGATGGCACCGCCCTGACCCGGGCCCGACGGCAACTGGCGGAATACTTCTCCGGCCAAAGGACCGTATTCGACCTGCCGCTGCGGCTGACCGGCACCGCCTTTCAGCGCCAGGTGCTGGCGGTGCTGCGCGATATCCCCTACGGACAGACCGTGAGTTATGGCGAAATCGCCCGCCGCATCGGTCGGCCACGCGCCATACGCGCCGTCGGTGCCGCCAATCGCCGCAATCCGCTGCCGATCGTAATCCCCTGCCACCGCGTCATCGGCGCCGACGGCAGTCTCACGGGCTACGCCGGCGGCCTGCCGCTCAAGGCCGCCCTGCTGACGCGGGAGCGCGCCGACGCCACCGCCGCGGCAAACCCCAACGCAGCGCCGCATCCGCACCGAACTGCGTGCGAGCCGCCGCGCCTGCATCGCAGCGCCAGAGCCATCGCCAAGGCCCGTTAAGCGCCCGCCGACAGAACCATTCCCTCGAGCGCACGGGCGGCCTGCTGCCGTATCCGTGTACGCCGGGGGACGGCTTGTAGCGGTACCCCGCATAGCGCTCCTGATAGCTGTTTCAATCCGCTCCCGGCGTTTCAGCCGGGAGATGCGTTAGCAGTTCCGCAGCAGTCCACCGGTTTCTCAGCGCGACAGCAATTCTTTCCTCGTCTCACGAGCTGACGAAGACGATACCAATATGGGTGCGCATTCGATGGGATGCGATCTCAATGGAGAACGTCACACGTAGATAGTGCCGTCTCCAGATGACCGGAAGGATCAGGGCAACAGCTTGATGCCAATAAGCGGCGCCAAGATGCCATCCACCCACAGGCCTAGCAAGACGATGGCAACGGGCCCGGTGACCATGGCGACACCGGACCATGAGCCGAGTGTCGTCGGCTCGCTTGATGATTTGGCGAAGATCATCGGCGCGATGAAGCGTAGGTAGTAGAACAGCGAGACCACCGTGTTGACCGCGGCGGCCACCGCGAGCCAAGCGTAACCGCCGTCGATCGTCGCGCGGAACAGTTCCAGCTTGCCGACGAAGCCGATCAGCGGCGGTATGCCGACCAGGGACAAAAACCCGATGAGGAGGGCGGTGGCTTCCAATGGCCTGCTGCTGGCGAGGCCGGAGAAATCTGCGCGGGCGGTGCGGCCCCGCAAATGGGTAACCGCCGCGAAGATCGCGAGGTTGGCAGTTGTGTAACCCAGAAGGAAAATGACAAGAGCCGGCACCGCGGCCGAACTGAGTCCGACCACACTGACCGCCATCAATGCGTATCCTGATTGGGAGACGGAGGACCAGCCGATCATGCGGCGCAAATCATCCTGCCAGAGGGCGGCCAGGTTCCCGAATGTCATGGTGATCAGCGCCAAGGCCGCGACCAAGGGCCGGAGGGCGGCCGCATCGATGGGAAACAGCGCCACGAGCCGAGCCAGCACGATCGCGGCCCCGATCTTCGGAACGACCGTGAGAAACGCGGCGGAGGGGGCTGGCGCGCCTTCAGCGACATCCGGCATCCAGGCGTGAGCGGGCGCGGCGCCGAGTTTATAGCTCAGTCCCACGACGACGAGGACGGTGCCCAGAAGGAGGACCGGCGAGATCTCCACCGACCCAAGCGCGGTGGCCATTTCCGTAAAACGTGTATCGCCGAGTATGCCGAGCATCATGACGACGCCCAGCACGAGACTCGTGTTGGCCAGCGCTCCGATCAGGAAAAACTTCATGCCGGCTTCGATCGACAACTCCCAGTCCCGGTGATATGCGGCGAGGACATAGCCCGTCGCCGAAGACAACAGCGCCGCCATCACGAGTTGGAGAAGATCGGCCGCGGCTGCCATCGCCATCGCGCCGAGCGCCGAGAACAGGAGGATGGCGTAGTACTCGCCATGCCGGCGGTCCCGGTCGAACCAATCGGGTGACATGAGGACGACGAAGGCCGTCGCGCCGAGGATGAACAGCCGCCCCCAAATGCTCGCCGCATCGAGCGCCCAGCTTCCCGAAAAGGTCAGCCGCGCCGTGCCGACCTGAAGTCCGCAAAGGAAGGCGGCAATGCCCAGCCCACAGAGGGCGAGTGGGGCGCCAATCCACTGCCGCCGTTGCGGGGCGAAAGACGCGAACAGAAGGATGGCGACCGCCGCCAGAATGACGGTGATCTCCGGGAGAATATCCCCAAGCGGCATCATGTCAGCCTTCGATCCCCTGCAGAGGCAGGAAAGCCGACCCGGTTCCGATCATGGCGAGGAGCCAGCCGGGATAGATGCCGATCAGCACGACCAAGGCAAGAACGAGCGCAAGGAATCCAGCCTCGGTCCGACTGAGATCGGCAAAGCCCTGACGCGGGTCCGGAAGTTCTCCGAAGAAGATCTGCTGCAGCATCGACAGGAACAACGCGGCGGTGATGAGGATGCCGATCAGGCCAATCGCAGCGATCCACGGATAGATGGCGAAGGTGCCGGCGAAGATCTGAAACTCCGCGACGAAACCGGCCAGCGCCGGCAAGCCGAAACTGGCGAACGATGCCAGGAAAAAGCCGATCATCAGTTTGGGCGCGCGGCGGGCAAGCCCGCCATAGGCCGAAAGCTCATAGGTTCCGGTTCGCTGCCAGAACGAGCCCGCCATCAGGAAAAGCGCGCCGGTGATGAGGCCGTGCGCGACCATCTCCGTTACCGCGCCCGTGAGCGCCAGACTTCGTGCGGCGTCGCCGCCAATCGCCGCGCCGGCTGCGGCGATGCCGAGGACCGTGTAGCCCATGTGGTTGATCGAGGTGTAGGCGATCCGTCGCTTCAGATTGGACTGGCCGAGGGCGACGATTGCGCCCCACAGGATCGAGACGAGCGCGACGATCGCCAAGGGAAGAGCGTAGACGGCGAAAGTCTCGCGCATCATCGAAAACGGGATCCGCACGATGCCGTAGGTGCCCATCTTGAGCAGAACGCCAGCCAGGATCGCCGAGGCCGGCCCCGGCGCTTCGACATGGGCAAACGGCAGCCATGTGTGAAACGGCACGAGGGGCGTCTTGATCGCGAATCCGACGAGAAATCCGAGCAGCACGAGGCTCGATCGAATGTCCGCTCCCTGCAACGGCTGTGCGGCGATCAATTCGCGCATATCGAAGGTCAGGGTGTCGTTCGCCAGCACGAGACCCAGAATCGCCAGCAGGATCGCTAGCGATCCTGCGAGCGTATAGATGAAGAATTTGAGCGCCGCATATTCTGCGTCGCCATGACCCCAGCGGCCGATCAGGAAGTACATGCCGACCAGGCTGAGATCGAAGAAGACGTAGAAGACGAGCAGATCGAGGGTCAGGAACAGACCCAGCGAGACCCCCTGCAGGAACAGGAACCACGCGTAGTACTGCCGCGCCCTGCCTTTGTAATCCGCCGGCCACGCGATGGCGCACAGAAACAGGAGCCCGCTCATCAGGGTGATGGCGAGTGCCATGCCGTCGACACCCACCCGCCAGGCGGCACCGAGCGTCGGAATCCATTGCAGCTCGCCGACGGCCTGAAACGCTGGCGCGTCCGCGCCCGTGTCGAAGCCCATCCAGACGATGATCAGCATCAGCAGCGACAGACCCGACGCCGTCATTGCTATCAGGCGCGCCATCGTCTCGCTCCAGGCCGGTCGCACGGCCAGGGCAAGGGATGCGATCAGCGGGAGCAGGATGGAGAGGGTCAGCATGGGTCAGGAAACCATCAGGAGGAACAGGAAGGCGAGGATCGCGCCGCCGGTGGCCAAGGCGTAGTAGTGGTGGGACATGCCTGTCTGGAGGCGCCGGGCGTCGCGCCCGCTTTGCCCGACGATCAGACCGGTGCCCTCGGCGAGGCCGTCGATCAGCCATTCGCCCATGCGGTCGCTCGCCGAGGCGAGCCATGCGACAGCGCTGGCGCTGGCAGTGACGCCGCGGTCCAGAACACGATCGACCTTCCTGCTGCCGAGCCGCGCGGCGCGAGCGCCACTATTGGCGATCAGCCGAACGCCGGCATCGATCACCCGATCGTCCATCGCCGCGGCCGCCACTGCCAAGCGCGTCATGGGGCGGGTGACGGCCCGCTCGATCAGGTCCGGCAGGCCGACCCAGTCCGCCGTCGCCGCGGATTGTCCCTCAAGCCCAATCTCCGGAAAGCGGCGGACCAGAAACATCCCGACGAGGAACCCGACCGCGACGGCTGCAGTAGACAGGGTAAGGGTCGCGAGGCTTGCCTCGAGGAGCTCGATTTCGAGCACCTGGCTGATTGCTTCGCGCACCGACGGCACCCAGACCAGAGACGTCGCCAGCGTCAGCAGGGCGAGCGCCATGACGGCGCCGGTTTCGACCCGGCCGGGCTTGGCTTTGGGAGAATCCTGCTCTTGGCGCTCCACAAACCCGAACGCTGAAAGTTGGAACCGGGTCGCGTAGGCCGCACTGAGCGCGCCTGCGAGGATTACGCCCGCCGCGGCCCACAAACTGCCATGTTCCGCAGCCGTGACGATGGCTTCTTTGGTCCAGGCACCGCCGAGGGGCGGTATGCCGGCTAGGGACAGGGCGCCGATGGCGGTCATGACCGCGACGAGGGGCAGTGCGCGGGCAAATCCCATGAGATGCTGGCCATAGCTTTCCGCGCGTTCCCCCGCGAGGCCGGCCGCCAGAAACAAGAGCGCCTTGAACGCGGCGTGCGCGATGAGATGCAGGAAGGCGATGCCGGCATATCCGGACCCGACGGCGACGAACATCAACCCATAGTGAGCCGAGGTCGACGCGGCGAGTAGCTTCTTCGCGTGGTTTTGGAGGGTGGCGACGACGCCGCCCGCCAGGGCCGTCGCCAGCCCGACTGCCACAATCGTTTCAGGGACGCCCGGAACAGTCGCCAGCAATGGTTCGAGGCGAATGAGGATATAGGCACCCGCCGCGACCATCGTCGCCGCGTGGAGCAGCGCGGAGACGGAGGTCGGTCCCGCCATGGCGCGAAACAGCCAAGGCGAAAACGGAATCTGGCCGGACTTCGAGGCTGCCGAAAGCAGGAGACCACCTGCGATGACGGCGGCGAGCGGTCCGGAGACACCGCTCAGATTATCGTAAGAAAACGAGCCCGTCGCAGCGTAGGCCGCCATCGCCGCGGCGAACAATCCGAGATCGCCGAAGCGCGTCATCAGGAAGGCATAGAGGCCGGAGGCGGCGTTGTCGGCATGACGCCAGTCATGGGCAATAAGAAGATAAGAGCACGCACCGACCAGCTCCCAGCCCATCAGAAGAGTCAGCAGATCGGCGGCGATCACCAGAAGCTCCATACCGGCAACAAATAAGAGCAGGATCGCAACGAGCCGCCCGAGACCGACCTCGTCTTCGTGGAAGGCGGCATAGGCGAGGATCGGCAGCGCGATCATGGGCACGAGCATCGCCATGGTGCCGGCGATTGGCGTCAGTGCTGCGGTCAGGCGGAGAGGTCCCGCCCAGACGATGGTTCCGGTCCAGCCGTCCGCGGCGGCCAGCAACGTCAGAAGCAGCGTGAGGCCGAGACCAGCCATCGCAACGGCCAACAGCAAGCGGCGGTCGGCGCCACCGGCGAGCCGGACTGCCAGCGGAATGCCGAGGGCCGCAAGGGCCGGCAGGAGGGCCACCAGGAACAGCATCAGTGCTTCATCGTCCCGAGGCCTTCGATCGTGTCCGCCTGCCGCTTGCGATAGACGGCGGTGACGAGCGCGAAGCCAACCGCCATGTCGACGGCCATGACGGCCATGATGATGATCGCCAAGAATTGTCCTTGGGGTTCACCGCCCAGACTAAACGACCAGAAGCCGATGGCGGCGAGCAGAGCGCCGTTGAGCATGAGCTCCAGCCCCATCATCAGCATGACGAAGGACTGCTGCGAAAGGGCGCCGTAGAATCCTATGCCGATCAGGGCGCTGGCGACGATCAGGACGCTAACGAGACTCACGAGGATATTTCCTTTTTCGACATCATCGATCGGTTCTAGCAGCCGGTCGGACTTGGGCGATCGTAGCGAGCATGGTGGGAGAACGCGGACAGATTTTCACGATTTCGACGCGCATGGTGGTTCCATGTAAGGAGAAATCGGGGGAATCTGGACCGTTCTCCCGCCTGCGCAGTAGATCAGTCCCAAGTCCGACAGGCTGCTAGGCCGACCCATCGCTGCGCCGCGGCCCCCGCCCGCTTTCGTCGCCATCATTGTGGTGATCGTCAGCAACCGGATGGCTCTCCGAGGGTTCAGCTTCCTCGTGTCCACCATGGGAACCGTGCTTGTGATGATGGCCGTGACCGCTTGCTTTTTGCACCCGCTGGCCGGCGGGTTCGCCGCCCACCTCCAGCGCCGGGGGACGGGAGCCCTCGTCCGAGGGGCCGAAGCGCCCGGTTCGCGCCGACAGAATGACCGCGCCCACCATCGCGGCGAGCAGCGTGACGCCCGCCGTCTCGAAGACAAGCATCGACGGGCCAAGCATCTCCAGGCCCAGGTCGCGGACGACCTGCCGATCCGGATCGACGGGGTCGGTCGGGAAATCCGTCGCGAGGATGGCTGCGCTCATCCCCAGAAATGCGACGACGCCGGCGCCGATCGCAAAGCGGTTCTGATGAACCATCATCATGGGATTGAGCCCGGCGGGGTTCATCATGAACATCACCATGAACAGGGCCATCACCATCATCTCGACCGCCATCATGAAGATGGTCGCGACGCCGATATAGGGCGCCGCCAGCAAAAGGATGATCAGGCCAACGGCCGTGAAGGACGACAGTAGAAGAAAAGAGGCGCGCACCATGGAATCGGTCGCGAAGACTCGCCACCCGGAGACGATCGCGACCGCAGAGAGCACGAGGAAGGCGAGATCGATCAGCCCCATAGCAGCAGCTCCACGCCGACGGCGACCAGCATGAGAAACGACAGCGGCAGCAGCGCCAGCCAGATCAGGTTCATCATCCGGTCTGGCGGCAGCCGCGCGAAGACCTCGCCAGCGCCGACGAGGACGACGAGAACGAGACTGGTTTTCAGGCCCAACCAGACCACGCCGGGCAGGAAGGGGCCGAGATATCCGCCGAGGAAGACGGTTGCCGTCATCGCCGAAACCGAGACGAGCATGGCCAGCCGCGCCAGCCACCATGTCAGGCGGGCCGTTCCGGAGATTTCGGCCGACGTTCCGCCCGCCAGATCGTAGGGATCGGCGTAATCGAAGGGGCCGCGGAGGCTGAGCGAAAGACCCAGCATCAGAAAGAGGACGAGCCCGGCTGGCTGGCGCACGATGTTCCAGATGCTCCGTTGCGCTTCGACGATGTCGGTAACGGCGAGCGACTGGGCCGGAAGGGCGGCCGCGATCAGCACGAACATGGACAACAACATGACCGGCAGCCCGATCGCGACATAGCGATAGGCGCCGATAAGCGGTAGCGGCGAGTTGGCTGACCAGCCATGCAGGAAGACTGCGACGACCGTGAGCGCTTCGCATGCACCCCACAGGACGATACCGGCGTCGAGATTCGCGGCGACGACACCCGGCGCGAACGGAACGATGCTGAGACCGATGGCCGCCAGCGTGAAATACAGGATGGGTGCCAGAATCCAGTTGACCCTGTCGGGACGTTCGGTCTCGCTGGCCTGTGCCAGCGCGAAGGATGAGGCGATCGTGAACGGATCGACGAGGCTTTTTTGCAAGGACCGGCCAGCAACGAGGGCAGGAACTGCCCGGTCGAGCACGCCGGCCAGAGCGATCCCGCCCAGAAGAAACAGGAAGAGAACGAGGATGGCGAGCACTTGAGTCATGCGCTCGGCGCTCCGTGAGCGTGTGCCTCAGGCGGATCGCGGTCCCCCTCTTCCGCCTCGGCATCCTCGGCTTCGACAGGCGCCAGCGAGATCAGTGTTGCCGTGTCGAAACTGTTGGCAATGAGAATGGCCTCGCTCCACTCGCGCCCGCGCAGAAGATCAACGAGGTGAGCGGATTTGAGGGGAGACGTCGGCGCGGATTCATCGAACGTCTCGGGCCGGCTTTCGTCCAGTCTGTTTAACCATTGCTCGACCCGATTCCGGACGTCGGCACCCTCGACCCTGCCGATGCCGGGTGGGATGGCAGCAAGTGCACCGGACCCCCTAAACAGCTGTCTGATTCGGGCCAGATCTGTGGGCTTGCCGGCGCTTAGGGATCGCGCGGCATTGAGACAGCGGACAGCCTGCGCATCGAGGCCGAGAAGCGGCAGGAAATGCGCAAGAGCCCGTAAGGCATGGACCTTCCCATCGGCGATTTTTGCCTGGGGCAAGGGCGGTCGCAGAAGGTTCGCTGCCTGAATAACATCGCCCTGCAATGTCATCGACAGCTTTAGGCCTGGCGGGAGCATCGGTAGGAACGGACCAAACGGCGCCGTATAGGCATCGAGCGCCAATCCGTCGCGCAGATCATCGTCGGGCATCGCCATTGGCCGGCCATAAGGAGTCCCGCCCATCATCCCTGTGCCGCCCTGGCCGTAATCTCCCTTGTCGCGCCAGGGATTGGGTGGCTCGTCTGGCAGGATGTCCGGTTCGCTGTCCCGTGTCCCCTCGATCAGCGTGCGGTGGATCGCCGTGAGAGCCTCGATGGGGTTGTCCTGGTCCCAAGTCGTCGATTTGGCGAAGTCCGGCCCGGGATTCGACTTCCACCAAAGCGTCGCGCGAGGATGCAGCATCTGATCATGCAGGCGGCGGATGTCGACCTGATCGGCCGCCCGCACCGGCCCCGCGACAAGCAGAATTCGCGCATGACGGATGCTGCTGACACGCGTGAGCCGGCTATCGAGAAAAAGGTCATCTGCCGCGGCGCGTATCCCGGCGCCGATGGCCGCGAAAACAGGGGCGGGGGCCGCAGCCGCCATCCGGCCAAGAATGTCTATTGCCATCGGAAGATGCCCTCACGCCACCCATAGACGATTCCGACGGAGAGAATGGCGAGGAACATGCCCATTTCCATCATCGCCTTGCCGCCCTCTTCGATGAAGACGACGGCCCAGGGATACATGAACATCATCTCCATTTCGAAGGCGATGAAGAGCAACGTCATCGGATAGTAGCGGACGTGGTAGCGCTGCCAAGCATGGGTGTGGGGCGCCCCACCGCCCAGGAAAGGCGTCTTTTGAGGTTCGGTCAGCGGCGCTGAGAACGGGGATTTCGTGGCCATCACCATCGCCGCGATCGTCGCTGTGACCACAGTGACAACGAGCACGCCAATCAAGCCGGTCAAGGAAAACTCCTACTCATCGTTGCGATGCTGTAAGCGCGGGTTCGCCGGCGACTACGGCGAGAAGCGTGCAAGACATCGGTCGCTCCACTCGGGCAGCCAGCACTCATGGTTTTCTCCCTCTGACCGGCGAAAACAGGCTCGTTTACATCCTGCAAATCCTGACCCGCGGGCGACGCACAGGATCGGCCCGGAATGCTTCTCGCGCAGATATGAGGAGCGAAGTAGCCCTTTGGCGGCGACCCGAACACCCAGCTTCAGAAGGGCGTGGATACGAGCGGTCGCCGCGCCGCCTCGAATACGGTGGATGTGAAACCCGAGTCCCGAGTTCTCCGGCCAGTGCGCCATTGAGGAGTCAGGCGGGCGAGTGCCTGGTAGTCCCTGATAGAACAGCCGTGTCTTGACTGTATTGGGCAGCAGCCTCATGAGCAGCGGGCGGTTCACGCAGGGACCTCGACGGTATGGACAGGCGTGCTCGCGGGGATTAAGGACACGATAGCGTAATAGTGCCGGCACCGAAAAACGGGATGCATCAGCAGCGGGGTCGGTTTCTGGCGGCCTGCGGCCGTGCCGCTCAGAACAGGAAATACCGCTGAGCGAGCGGCAACACCTCCGCTGGCTCGCACGTGAGCAATTGGCCGTCCGCGCGTACCTCGTAGGTCTGCGGGTCGACCTCCATGTGTGGCTGATAGTCGTTCAGCAGCATGTCGGCCTTGCGCACGCTGCGGGTGCCCTGCACGGCGGCGAGCCGCTTGTGCAGGCCAAGGCGCGTGGCAAGGTCGGTGGCGGCCGCGGCGGCGGATACGAAGGTGAGGCTGGTGGCGGCCTGCGCACCGCCGAAGGCGCCGAACATCGGTCGGTAGTGGACCGGCTGGGGCGTGGGAATCGAGGCGTTGGCATCGCCCATCGGCGCGGCGACGATCATGCCGCCCTTCAGGATCAGCGCGGGCTTGGCGCCGAAGAAGGCCGGCTTCCACAGCACGATATCGGCCAGTTTGCCGACCTCCAGCGAGCCGACCTCGTGCGCGATGCCGTGGGTGATGGCGGGGTTGATGGTGTATTTGGCGATGTAGCGGCGCGCGCGCAGGTTGTCGGCGCCCTCGCTGTCGCCGGGCAGCGGGCCGCGCTGTACTTTCATCTTGTGCGCGGTCTGCCAGGTGCGGGTGACCACCTCGCCGACGCGGCCCATGGCTTGGCTGTCCGAGGCGATCATCGAGAACGCGCCGAGGTCGTGCAGGATGTCCTCGGCGGCGATGGTCTCGCGGCGGATGCGCGAGTCGGCGAAGGCCACGTCCTCGGGGATGTTCGGGTCCAGGTGGTGGCAGACCATGAGCATGTCGAGATGCTCATCCACGGTGTTCACCGTGTAGGGCCGGGTCGGATTGGTGGAGGAGGGCAGCACGTGCGTCTCGCCACAGGCCTTGATGATGTCCGGCGCGTGGCCGCCGCCGGCGCCCTCGGTGTGATAGGTGTGGATGGCGCGGCCCTTGAAGGCGGCCAGCGTGTCCTCGACGAAGCCGGACTCGTTCAGCGTGTCGGTATGGATCGCCACCTGCACGTCGAAGCGCTCGGCCACGTCCAGGCAGTTGTCGATGGATGCCGGCGTGGTGCCCCAGTCCTCGTGCAGCTTCAGGCCCATGGCGCCGGCGATGAGCTGTTCCTCCAGCGCGCCGGGCAGGCTGGCATTGCCCTTGCCGAGGAAGCCGAGGTTCATCGGCAGGCCGTCCGCCGCCTGCAGCATGCGCGCCAGGTGCCAGGCGCCGGGGGTGCAGGTGGTGGCGTTGGTGCCGGTGGCCGGGCCGGTACCGCCGCCGAGCATGGTAGTAATGCCGCTCATCAGCGCCTCGTCCACCTGCTGCGGGCAGATGAAGTGGATGTGGGCGTCGATGCCGCCGGCGGTGACGATCCTGCCCTCGCCGGCGATCACCTCGGTACCCGGGCCGATGACGATCTCCACGCCCTGCTGCGTGTCCGGGTTGCCGGCCTTGCCGATGCCGGCGATGCGCCCATCGCGGATGCCGATGTCGGCCTTCACCACGCCCCAGTGATCAAGGATCAGTGCGTTGGTGATGACGGTATCCACCGTCTGCGCGCGGCCGTGCTGGCTCTGGCCCATGCCGTCGCGGATGACCTTGCCGCCGCCGAACTTCACCTCGTCGCCGTAGACGGTGTGGTCGCGCTCCACCTCGATCCACAGCTCGGTGTCGCCCAGGCGCACCCGATCGCCCGTGGTCGGACCGTACATCTCGGCGTAGGCGCCGCGGCCAATGCGATGGGGCATGCCAGTGGGTTCCTTCTGGTCGGCTCAGGGTCGCAGGCGGGGCCACCGACTGCGCGGGATTGCTTGATCGGGTGCCGGCGCGCCGCGCCCGGCACCGGCAGTTGCTGCGCCTCGCGACCGGTCGCGGCGGCTGCCACGCCTCTCGGCGACTGCCGCCGTCACGGTGGCCCGACGACGGCGCCGGCTCGGCGGCCGGGCACCCCAGATGCGCCCCGTCGGCGCCGGGCCGTGGCAGTCAGCCGGCGCCGGCGTGCTGGTCGAGCGGCCCCATGACCTCGCCGCGAAACCCCCACACGGTGCGCGTGCCGGCGTAGCCCACCAGCTGCACCTGCCGGCTCTGACCGGGCTCGAAGCGCACGGCGGAGCCGGCCGGAATATCCAGTCGCATGCCGCGGGCAGCGGCGCGATCGAAGGCCAACGCCGGGTTGGTCTCCGCGAAGTGATAGTGGGAGCCGACCTGAATCGGCCGATCGCCCGTGTTGGCGACCAGCAGCGTGACCGGCGCGCGGCCGGCGTTCAGCTCGATCTCACCCGTTGCCGTGATGATCTCTCCGGGAATCATGTCCCTGCCTCCCTGCGACGCCACCGGGCGCCGCGGCTGTTCAGCGCCGCCCGACCTCGACCGGCGGCGCCACCGGCGCCAGCGGCTCCAGCCGGTGCTCGGTCTGGTGGATATAGTCGCGCGTCAGCGGCACTGCGTCCTGCCGATGTGCCAGCTGCAGCTGGAAAACCATCATGTGGCCGTGGCGAAATGCCATCTCGGCGCCGGACAGATAGAACTCCCACATGCGGCAGAAGCGCTCGTCGTAGAGCTCGCGGGCACGATCGCGATGCGCCTCGAAGCGCTCGAACCAGTGACGCAGGGTATGGGCATAGTGCAGCCGCAGGATCTCCACGTCGGTCACGCACAGCCCACTCGGCTCCACCGCCGCCAGCACCTCGGAGAGCGCGGGGCAGTAGCCGCCGGGGAAGATGTACTTGCGGGTCCAGGCATCGGTCAGCCAGGGGCTGTCGGAGCGACCAATGGCATGGATCAGGGCGATGCCGTCTTGCTCCAGCAGGCGGGCCAGCGTGTCGAAGAAGCGGCGGTAGTGACGGGTGCCGACGTGCTCGAACATGCCGACGGAGACGATACGATCGTAGCGGCCGTTCTCGTCGCGGTAGTCGCGCAGGTGAAAACAGGCGCGCTCGGCTAGGCCGGCCTTCAGGGCCCGCTGCGAGGCGGTCTCGTACTGCTCGCGCGAGAGCGTCAGACCCGTCACCTCCACCTCGGTACGGGCGGCCATTTCCAGCCCCAGTCCGCCCCAGCCGCAGCCGATGTCCAGCACGCGCAGGCCCGGCTCCAGGCACAGTTTGGCCTCGATGTGCCGCTTCTTGAGCCCCTGCGCCTGCTCCAGCGTCTCCTCGCCAGTGGGAAAGTAGGCGCAGGAGTACTGGCGGTCGCGATCCAGGAACAGATCGTAGAGCGAACCGGAAAGGTCGTAGTGATGCGCCGCATTGCGGCGTGCCCGCGCCCGGGTGTTGAACTGCTGCTTCCAGCGCAGCGGCCGGCGGGCGAGGCGGCGCAGGGTCTGCAGCGGGGAATGCTGCAGCGCGCCGGCACAGTAGCTCGCCAGCTGCTGGAACTCGCGCAGTCCGCCCTGCTCCAGGCTCAGGCGGCCGTCCATGTAGGCCTCGCCGGCGGCCAGTGCCGGGCTGAGCAGCAGGCGGCGCAGCAGACCGGGGTCGTGCAGCCGGATGGTCACCTCCGGTGATCCCCCCGGACCGAAGCGATGCGTCCTGCCGCCGGCGTCGACCACCGTCAGCCGTCCGGCCGGCAGCGCCGGCTCCAGGATCTGTTCCAGCAAGCGTTCCGTCAGCATGGCTATACCTCGCTGAACCTGCGCGGCCGGTTTCTGCTCCGTGTGCCGGCCACGGCGGAAATCGCGGCCTGTCGACCGCCGGTGCCGGCGCGCGCCGCCGGCCTGTTGCCGCGTCGATCGTGCCCACCACCGGCTGCGCCGCGGCAGTCAGACGATCGGCTGGTGAACGGTTACCAGCTTGGTGCCGTCCGGGAAGGTCGCCTCTACCTGCACTTCGGGAATCATCTCCGGCACGCCGTCCATTACCTGCTCGCGGCTGAGCAGGGTGCGCCCGGCGTCCATCAGGTCGGCGACGCTGCGCCCGTCCCGCGCGCCCTCCAGAATGGCGGCGCTGAGGTAGGCCACCGCTTCCGGGTAGTTCAGCTGCAGGCCCCGCGCCAGGCGCCGCTCCGCCAGCAGGGCGGCGGTAAACAGCAGCAGCTTGTCCTTCTCTCGCGGGGTCAGCTCCATGCCGGCTCCTCAGCCATCACGATTGCGCTCGCCGCTATGCTACGTCGCCCACACGCGCGGTGGTATGGCCGGCACGCCGGTGATGTGCGGGCGCAGCGCCTGCCAGAGCTGCAGGAACAGCGCCTTGAGCTGGTGCATGTCCGGGCCGAGGTAGCGGGCGATGAGCACCTCGCCGATCTGCGTGACGCCGAGCGTGGGCAGGTCGGGCAGCACGCTGCGGGCGATCACGTCGGCATCCGCCGGCGCCGGACAGGCGACGAAGGTGCCGAGGCAGGGCTGCCCGTCGAGCCCCCAGGTGGCGTCCATCGCCTCCGGCTCCAGGTGCAGCCGCTCGATCCACAGCGGCAGGCCCTCGCGCTCGATGTGCCAGTGCTGGCGCAGGCTGCCGTGGGTGAAGCGCTCGCCACTGGCCGGCCGGCCGAAGCTGATCATTTCCCAGCCGATGTAGGCCGCATTGCCGGCCAGACGTACCTGTTGCCCGGCGACCAGCGCCGCGCCGTCGTACAGGATGGACTCCTGCGGCAACAGCTCGAGCGCCGCGCCATCGGCCACCTCCAGCCGCTGATCCAGATGCACTGGTCCGCCTTCGCCGCGTCGGTAGGTCTTGCCGGCTGCCGGCGTCGTGATCAGCGCCCGGCTGCCGGCGGCGAGTGCGGCACGCACGGCAAGGACATCACCCGCGACCATGCCGCCTGGCGGATGCAGCAGATAGGCATGGGCGGTACCGGCGGGTTCGGGATGGAAGACGCGCTGCACCAGCAGCGGCCCCTGATGCTGCTGCCGCACCAGCTCGGTGCGCCCATCGCGACAGGCGAAATCCAGCGCCAGCCGGGCCTGCCAGCCGGTGCTGCCGACGGGGGCAGGTAACGCGGGAGCGAAGGTCATGAGGCTTCCTTGGACGCGCCGGAATTCGGCCGGGCGGGGACATGCGTACCGCAGCAAGGGTTATGCCACGCACCGCGACTACGGCGAACATTTACCCCTGCCAGGCGGTCGCAAGGATGACATGGATCAAGTCGGCCGCTGACGCGCCGGCGCGTGGGAGCAATCGATGGAGCACTCGCCTGACAAGGTGGCACTGGGACGGACGGCAGCGACGCCCTGGCAGATCGGCGGGCGCGGGTGGTGGCGGATCCTGCGGCGCATGCAGCAGGGCATCGGCAACGACAACTTGAACCTCGCCGCCGGGGGCATCGCCTACTACGGGTTGCTGGCCCTGGTGCCGGCACTGGTCGCTGCGGTCGGTCTCTATGGGCTGGTGAACGATCCACAGACCGTGCGCTCCCAGCTCGAGGCGGCAACGGGCTACCTGCCCGCCAGCGCCCAGCCGCTGCTGGACGAGCAGCTCACGCAGCTGGCCACGGCCGCCCCACAGGGCCTCGGGCTCGGCAGCCTGCTCTCGCTGCTGCTCGCCATCTACGGCGCCTCACGCGCGGCCAATGGCCTGATCATGGGGCTGAACATGGCCTACGAGGAGCAGGAAACCCGCGGCTTCGTCGCGCTGACGCTGCGCTCGTTGCTGTTTACCGTCGGCGGCATCATCTTTCTGCTGGTCGGCCTCTCGCTGGTGATCGGCGTGCCGGTATGGCTGGCGTCGCTGAACCTGCCCGATGTCATCGCCGTACCGCTGCGGCTGCTGTGGTGGCTGGTGCCGGCAGCGATGTTCACGCTGGCGCTGGCACTGGCCTATGGCTTCGGCCCGGCGCGCCGGCGCGCCCGCTGGCAGTGGCTCTCGGCCGGTTCGGTCCTGGGCACGCTCATCTGGCTGGCCGGCTCGGCAGGCTTCTTCGTCTACGTGAACAACTTCAGCAACTACAACGCGACCTATGGCTCGCTCGGCGCGGTGGTGATCCTGCTGATCTGGTTCTATCTGTCGGCCTTTGCGGTCCTGCTCGGCGCGAAGTTGAATGCCGAGATGGAGCATCAGACCGGCCGAGACACGACTATCGGTCCGGATCGTCCGCGCGGCGAACGAGACGCCTTCGTCGCCGATCATCTGCCAAAGGGCAGCTAACGATATCAAGGAGCCCCCTGTGGCGCAGCGGGTCGATCTGGTCTCCGACGTGGTATGCCCTTGGTGCGTCATCGGCTACCGCCAGCTCGCCGCCGCCTCGGCGCAGACCGGCATCCCCATCGACGTGCGCTGGCAACCGTTCGAGCTGAATCCGCAGATGGCGCCGGAAGGGGAGGACCTGCGCGAGCACGTGGCCCGCAAGTACGGCACCAGCGCGACGCAGAGCGAAGCGGCGCGAGGGCGAATTGCCGAGCTCGGCGCCGACGTCGGCTTCACCTTCGACTACCGGCGGCAGACCCGCATCTACAACACGTTCCGGGCGCATCAGCTGCTGTACTGGGCAGGCGAACAGGGCCGCCAGCACGCGTTGCAGATGGCCCTGTTCGAGGCTTACTTCAGCCAAGGGCAGGACATCAGCGCTCCGGCGGTGCTCGCCGGCATTGCTGTGCAGACCGGCCTGGACCGGCAGACCGCGCTGGTGGTGGCAGGCCAGAACGGCTACGCCGCCGAGGTGCGCGCCGAGCAGCTACGCTGGCTGCAGCGGGGTATCAGCGGCGTGCCTACCTTCGTCTTCGACCAGCGGCTATCGATCAGCGGCGCGCAGGGCACGGCGACCTTTGCACATCTGCTGCAGCGGCTGGTCGACACCAAAGCCGACTGACGGCGCCGCCGCGTTCCACGTGGAACACCCACGCCGCTGGCAACCCCTCACACCAGCATCACCAGCAGCAGGTAGAGGCCAAGGCCGAGGCTGGCGCCGGCAAGCCCAGCACGCAGGCCACGAGCGAGGCGCACATCCCGCCGGGCCAGCCCACGCAGTGCGCCCCCCAACAGCCTGCCAAAGACGCCCATACCCGCGACGACGCCCAGACAAAACAGCAACAGGTAGGCCAGGCCCCACGCCGGACTGCCCAGCTGGGTCGCCGGTAACAGCGCCAGCAGCGGCGCCGAACCCGCCGTGCCATGCAGCACGCCGACCATCACCGCGCGATGATGCCGGTGAGCGTGGGGTTTGCCCGCCGTATCGTGCTGATGCAGCGTCGGGGCGTGGGCGTGCCAGTGCGGGTGCAGCGGCAGTCCATCGTGCATGTGCCAATGCATGTGGCCGGGCGTCGCGCGCCGCCGCTCGATGCGCAGCCGGCGCAACACCTGCAGCCCGAGCATCACCAGCACCAGACCCACCAGCGCCTCGGCCATGCCGCTGAGCCCGGTGGGAACGGCAGTGCCCAGGCCCAGCACGCACAGGCCAGCGACGAGCACCGCACCGCCATGGCCCAGCGCCCAGTGCAGGCTGTAGCTGCGGGCACCCCGGTCGCGCTCGGCGCCAAGCGCGCCGACGGCGAGGACGTGATCGGCATCAAGCGCATGCAGGGCACCGAGCAGCAACCCCCCGCCCAATACCCCCGCCAGGCTGAAGGGCTCCATCAGCCGCTCCAGCCGCGGATCAGATGGCGATGCGAGCCCATCTTGCCGTGCGCCACCAAGGTGCCGAGTACGTCCACGACCGCACGGGTCGCCAGCAGCGAAGTGATGTCAGAAGTGTCGTACGGCGGCGAGACTTCCACCACCTCCATGCCGCAGATGCCTTCCTTCGCCACGCCGCCGAGCAGGTAGAGGATCTCCCGCGGCAGGAAGCCGCCCGGCTCGGGCCAGCCGGTACCCGGCACGAAGCCACAGTCGATCGAGTCGATGTCGAGTGACAGGTACACCGCATCAACACCATCCCAGGCCGTCTCCAGCGCGATCTCCAGCACCTTGTCCAGACCCAGCGAGGTGACATCGTGCATGGTCAGGATCGTGGTGCCGCGCTTGCGCGCCTCCTTGATGGCCGGACGGGGCACCTGCCAGCCGCCGATGCCGATCTGCACCAGGTTCTTAGCCGGCGCATTCGGCAGATTGGTGGCGTGGAACCAGGGGGTGGTGTGCATGCGCTCGTCCAGGTCCTTCTCCTGAATGTCGGCGTGGCGATCGAAATGGATGATGCCGATCTTGCGGTCTGTCTGCTGCGCGATGCCGCGCACCGTGGCAAAGCCGATCGAATGGTCCCCGCCCAGCACCACCGGCATCGCGCCGCTGGCGAAGACATGGCCCATCGCGCGGCTGATCTGGTCGAAGGTCTTCTCGATATTGGCGGGGATCGTGAATACGTCGCCTGCATCGCACAGCGTCATCTGCTCGCGCAAGTCCACGCCCAACTCGAAATTGTATGGCGTGTACAGCGCGGAGATGCGCCGTATGCCCTGCGGCCCGAAGCGGGTGCCGGGGCGATAGGTGGTACCACCGTCGAACGGCACCCCGAGCACCGCCGCATCGTACTGCCCCACCTGGTGGATGTTCTCGCAGTACGGCGCCTTCATGAAGGTGTTGATGCCGGCAAAGTGGGGCAGCTCGCCGCGGGCGAAGGTCGAGATCTCTCGGTCCTCCACACTGTCGGCAGCCGGCAGACCGTTTTCCAGGCCGTGCTTCACATGGGCCTTCCAGGCCTGGTAGGGCAGATCCTTTTCGGCGTGCATCGCCTTCCAGCCCTGCAGGCTGGTGCGGTCGAAGGTGCCGTGGTGCCGGGCCGTGGCGGTCTGATGGGAGAGTAGCGGGTTGCGGAGTTTCATGGCGTCCTCGCGAAATGGGTGCTGCTTCGGGCACACGGCGGCCGTCTTGGCTCTCCCGGGCTTTTGTCCCGCCGTGTAACCCCGCCGCGGCGCGAGGTCGACGACCCTCGGACCAGACGCCGTCGCCGGCCGGAACCCTAGTCGTCTTGTTGTCGATGACGTGCTCGGCAGCTCCCGCGTCGGCGGGAACGGCCCGAAGCGGCATCCGTGCTGCAACCGTTGTGCCACCGCCGCCAATGCCAGCGGGGCCGCCGCCGCGCGGCCCGCGGAGACCCGCTGCAACCGCTGGCATGCGTCATTTTGTGCGCCGCGCACCGCGGGGGTGCACGATAACGTCTCTGCCGCACGCGGTGCGTGGGCGTTGCGCGGCCATCACGGGCGGGCGGCAGCGAGGCTGCCGCTGGCACGACGGTTGCAACCAGTTCCCCGCATCTAGGGTTCCGGCCGGCGACGGCGTCTGGTCCGAGGGATGCACTCCGGCCCCATGACCGGAGACACGGCGGGACAAAAGCCCGGGAGAACCAGCGGGAGCACCTCCGGCACCCGGCGTTCTCTTGCGGATCGCCCGCCGCCGGCCGCTCCCGAACCCTGCCACCGAACGGGACGACGGTCATGACGACTCACCACGGGCTGCGCCGGCTGGCGCGCACGCTGCTCCTGCTGCTTTGCGTATCGCTGCTCGGCGCCTGTGGCGGGGAGCAGCCGACCGACACGGCGGACACGCAGCTAGATCCACGCGCCTTTCGCATCGCCTGGTCCATCTACGTCGGCTGGATGCCTTGGGGCTACGCCGCCGAAGCCGGCATCGTCGACAGATGGGCGGAGCGCTACGGCATCGAGATCGACGTGGTGCAAGTGAACGACTACATCGAGTCGATCAACCAGTACACCGCCGGCGCCTTCGACGGCTGCGTGATGACCAACATGGACGCGCTGACCATTCCGGCCGCCGGCGGCGTGGACTCCACGGCGCTGATCGTCGGCGACTTCTCCAACGGCAACGATGGACTCGTGATGCGCGGCCAGAAGGCGCTGTCGGACATCGCCGGCATGGACGTCAACCTGGTCGCGCTGTCGGTCTCCCACTACCTCCTGGCGCGGGCGCTGGATACGGTGGGACTGACCGAGCGGGAGGTGAACGTCGTGAACACCGCCGATGCCGATATCGTCGGCGCCTTCGCCGCCGGTGGGGTGGAAGCAGCCGTCGCCTGGAACCCTCAGCTCTCCGCCATTCTGGAGCAGCCCCAAGCGACGCTGGCCTTCGATTCCAGCCGTATCCCCGGCGAGATCATCGACCTGCTGGTGGTCAACACCGACGTGCTGGCGGCCAACCCGGCGCTTGGCAAAGCGCTCGTCGGCGCCTGGTACGAGACCATGGCGCTGATGGCGCAGGACAGTGAGGCCGGGGCGGAGGCGCGGGCGGCCATGGCACAGGCGGCCGGCACGACCCTCGCCAGCTACGAACGCCAGCTCGAGGCGACCCGCATGTTCCACGAACCCGCCGAGGCAGCCGCCTTCGCCCGCAGCGCCGCGCTGCCGGAGACGATGGACCGGGTACGGCGTTTCTCCTTCGAGCACGGCCTGCTCGGTCCCGGCGCCGACAGCCCGGACGCCATCGGCATCGCTTTTCCAAACGGGCAGGTGCTTGGGAACGAGGCCAACATCAAGCTGCGCTTCGACAGCGACTACATGGCGGCGGCGGCCAGCGAGGCGCCCTAGGCGGCGACCGGCATGCGTCTGATCAACCGCAAGCCTGGCCGCAGCGGCAATCTGATGCTGGCGAGTCTGCCGTTCGTGCTGCTGATCGCCGCGTATCTGGTGGCCTCGCACCTGCGCCTGGAAGCCAACCCCGGCGACAAGCTGCTGCCCGCGCCGCAGAGCTTCGTCGCCGCGATGCAGCAAATGGCATTGGAGGCGGATGCGCGCACCGGGCAGCGCCTGCTGTGGCAGGACACCTGGGCCAGCCTGCGCCGGTTACTGCTCGGCCTCGGGATCAGCAGCGTGATCGGACTGGGCTTCGGCGTCGCCATCGGCACCATCCCGTACCTGCGGGCGAGCCTCGCGCCGTTCGTCACCGTCATCTCCATGGTGCCGCCGCTGGCGATCCTGCCGGTGCTGTTCATCGTGCTGGGACTGGGCGAGCTGTCGAAGGTGGTGCTGATCGTCATCGGCGTCGCGCCGTTTCTGATGCGCGATCTGGCGCTGCACGTGGAATCGCTGCCCGCCGAGCAGATCGTCAAGGCGCAGACACTCGGCGCCTCTACCTGGCAGATCGTCCTGCGCATCGTGCTGCCCCAGAGCCTACCGCGGTTGCTGGACGCGCTGCGCCTCTCGCTCGGGCCGGCCTGGCTGTTCCTGATCGCCGCCGAGGCGATCGCGGCGACCGACGGGCTCGGCTATCGCATCTTCCTCGTGCGCCGCTACCTCGCGATGGACATCATTCTGCCCTACGTGGTCTGGATCACGCTGCTGGCCTTCCTGCTCGATCTGCTGTTGCGGCTCGGCGCGCGCCGCCTGTTTCCATGGAGCCGCGCCCGCTAGCGCCGGCGGAGGGGAACGTATGAGCGAACTCGTCATCGACAACGTCTGGCAGAGCTACGATGAGCAGGTCGTGCTGGAAGGGCTGCATCTGCGTGTGTGCGGCCCCGAGTTCTGCGCCATCGTCGGCGCCTCCGGCTGCGGCAAGAGCACCTTTCTGCGCCTGCTGCTGGGACAGGAACAGCCGAGCCGCGGCCGCATCCTGCTCGACGGTGAACCCTTGCCCCGGGAGCCCGGCCCGGATCGGGGAGTGGTGTTCCAGCAGTACTCGGTGTTTCCCCACCTCACGGTGCTGGAGAACGCCATGTTCGGGCTGGAACTGCAGCGACGTCGATGGGATGTACGCATCGGCGGCCGCCTCTGGGGCAGGGCCAGAGGCGAAGTCCGCGAGCAGGCGGAACAGGCACTGGCACAGGTTGGGCTGAGCGGGGCGCGCGACAAGTACCCGGCGCTGCTCTCCGGAGGCATGCGCCAGCGGTTGTCACTGGCGCAATCAATCGTCACGCGGCCGAAGATCCTGCTGCTGGACGAGCCGTTCGGGGCGCTCGACCCGGGGGTGCGCAGCGACATGCACGAGCTGGTACTGCAGCTGTGGGAGGAACACCGCATGTGCGTGTTCTTGGTCACGCACGACATCGCCGAAGGCTTCAAGCTCGGCACCCGCCTGCTGGTGTTCGATCGCCTCCGGCGCGATCCCCAGGCACCGCAGGCCTTCGGCGCCACCATCACCTACGATCTGCCACTGCGCCGGCTCACGGCCGAGGGCGCCGCGGCGCAGCGCCGCGACCGATCGGTGGCAGCAGCCGGGTAGCGCCCGCCGAATGCACGCCTTCCGGCTGGACAATGGCCTGACCGTGCGGCTCGAGCCGATGCCACAGCGCAGGACCTGCGCCATCGCCCTGTGGCTCGGCGGTGGCAGTCGAGGGGATCCGCCGGACCAGCACGGCGCTGCGCATCTGCTCGAGCACCTGCTGGTGCGCAGGGCACTGGCCCGGAGGGAAGAGCTGCCACTGAATGGCCAGACCGGGCGCGAGCGCATCGCCCTGTTTGCGCTGGTGGAAGCCGGCGAGGTGCCAGCCGTGCTGCAGGCACTGGTGGGGGCAGTCACCGAGATGGCGCACGGCGGAGAGCCGGTGCCGCCAACGGCGTTCGAGGCCGAACGCGCGGCCGTGCTGGCGGAGTTGGCGACAGCCGATCCCGACGCAGCCACCGAAGACGCCGCCCTGGCTTCGCTTTGGCCGCTGACGCCATTGGCGCGCACGCCGGCCGGCGACCCGGCGCACGTGAAGGCGCTGCGGCCACCGGATCTCGCGGCGGCGGTGCGGCGCACGTTCTGCGGTCTCAACCTGCTGCTGACGGTAGCTGGCGGGTTCGCGCCAGCTGACGTCGCGCGGCTGGCGGCGCCGTTGGCGGCACTCCCTGCCGGATCGGCCCAGGCGCCCATGGCACCGGCCGCACCTTGGCCGCGCCGGCAGCCGGGCTGGCCGCTCTGGTGGTTGCCGTTGCCCGCCGGCGCCGACCCCACGGCGGGAACCCACCTCACCCAGCTGCTGCGCGATGCTCCCGGTGGACTGCTGTTCGACACCCTGCGGGCCGAGGGGCAGGGCTACGGCTGCGCGGCACATTACCTGGCTTTCACCGACCGGCATGGCGTGCTGCTGCGCCCGCGCGTTGCGCCGGCGCAGATCAGCGGCGCGCAGACACGGATTGCAGCCACCCTGGCAGCCGCAGCGCAGCACGGCGTGTCGGCGGCGCAGTACGACGGCGCGCGACGGTGGCTGTGCCGCCAGCTGGCGGTGACGCGGGACGACCTGCTTGCCTGCTGCAGCCTGCTGGCGGCACGTTGGGCGCGTGGGCCGAGCCTGAAGGTCGAGCCGAACCAACCGCTATCGCCGGAAGCGTTGCAGGCGTTGCTGCGCCAAGCCTGGTCCCAACGCAGTGGGCCGCTATAGCCGCCCCACGTTCCACGTGGAACGTGGGTCAGCCGAGTCCGAAGGTCCGCCGATAGAACGCCAGCTCGGCCTCGAGCGCCTGCACCACCGTCTCCGCGCGCCGGAAGCCGTGACCCTCGCCCTCGAACAGCAGATAGTCCACCGGCAGGTCTTTGGCTCGCAGGGCCGCAACCATCTGCTCGGCCTGATTGGGCGGCACCACACGGTCCTGTGCGCCTTGGAGAAAAATCACCGGGCAGTCGAAACGTTCCACGTGGAACAAGGGGGAGCGCGCCCGATACTCCGGTTCGCCGGCCGGCCACGGCGCCACCAGGCGTTCCAGATAGCGACTTTCGAACTTGTGCGTGTCCTGCACCAGACGCGTCAGATCGCCGATGCCGTAGTAGCTCGCGCCGGCGCGGAAGACATCATGAAAGCACAGGGCGCACAACACGGTGTAGCCGCCGGCGCTGCTGCCGCTGATAATCGTGTGCGCCGGCGCCGCCAGACCCTGCGCCACGGCATGCATGACGCCGCGGACGGCATCCTCGACATCATCCAGGCCCCACCGGCCATATAGCGCCTGGCGGAACGCCCGCCCAAAGCCGGTGCTGCCGCGGTAGTTCACGTCCAGCACCGCGAATCCGCGGCTGGTCCAGTACTGGGTCCGCAGGTCCAGCGCCGAGCTGGCGGCACCGGTCGGGCCACCGTGGCACTTCACGATCAGCGGCGGACGCTCGCCCCGCGGCCCATCCACGGCCTGCCCTCGTGGCGGATAGTAGAAGGCCGGGATGGGCCAGTCCTCACTCGGATAGACGAGGGGTTCCGGCTGACTCAGTGGCAACGCAGCTGCCGCGCTGCCCGTCACCGCCTCGAAACCGCCCCGGCGATAGATCACCACCTGCGGCGCGCGATCCGGCGCCGCGGCGATGAAGGCGGCCTGATCGCCGGTGGCGGCAAACTCGCCGTACTCCGTCCACGGCAGATCGAGCGCGCGCCAGCGGCCATCGGCCAACAGCCAGCCCAGACGCTTCAGACCCTCCTCGGTGTAGCTCGCGAGTACGCGGCCGTCAGCCAGCACGGCATAGCTGCGCATGTCCATCTGCCACTGCGGCTGACCGAAATCGGCAGACCGCGGCAGCAGCGCATCCGTCCGTTCGCCCTGCCAGCGATACAGATTCCACCAGCCGCTGCGATCCGAGACAAAGTAGATGCTGCCGTCGGCGCCGAACTCGGGCTGAAAGATCGATTCGCCCGACCCGCCGGCAAGCCGCTGCGGCTGCACCGGACGGCCCTGTTCGTCGAGCCTCGCCCACCACAACTCGGTCGCATCCCAAGGCATGTTCGGGTGATTCCAGGCCAGCCACAGCAAGGCCTCGCCGTCGCCGCGCAGGCGCAGGCTGCTGTAGAAGTCGTGCCCGCTCAGCAGAGCCGGCAGGGTCGCGACTGGCCCGCCACCGGCCTCGCCGGATAGAGCGACGACCTCTGTCAGCGCCTCGTGCGCGCCGGGTCGCTCGCGCACGGCCAGCAGCCGTCGCCGGTGCGGATCGAAGAGCAGCCCGCCAAGCTGCGCCTCGCCCAGGGGCCGCAGCGCCACGGGTTCGACGGCGCCCGGTGCCAGTGAGCGCAGTTCCCGCGCCGCATCGTCGATGAACCACAGGCGGCCGGAACCCACCGTCATGGCGCCGCCACCGTACTCGTTGACCCGGCCACGCACGCTCGCCGGCGCCGTGAGCAGCGGCTGGCCGCCGTGACTGTCATCGGCGCGGATGCCCGTGCGGCCGCCCTCGGCCGGCTCATCCTGCAGCCAGTACCAGCGCCCCTCAAGGGAGATCGGTGCCCGCGGCGTCACCCGGCCACTCGCCACCCTTGCGGCGGATAGCGGCGAAGGCCAGCTGCCGTAGGGCAGGCGCCTCATGCCGCGGCGCCCGTCGGCAGGGTCAGGGAGGTGATGCCGGCCACGGTTGCATCCGGCCGGTATCGCTGTTCCAGGATCGTACCGCCGCCGTGGGTGTCGAGCTGCAGCACGGTGGAGCAGCGGGTGCCATAGGCCGGCGAGCGGATGAAGATGCGGGAGAGTACGCGTTCGAAGGCCACACCCACCCCGGTCTGCGGCAATTGCTCTTCGCAGCCAGCTGTCGTGTCCGTCAGCAGGCGCAAGTAATCCTGCGGCATCGCCCGGGGCGCCACCGCGAGCCGCGCGAAATGTACTCGACCACGCACGACCTTCGGCCACGGCGCGCCGAGGTAGCCATTGCTGATGGCGTGGTAGCCAGGCGCCAGCGCCTGCGTGAGCGGCCTCTCGACCGGATCGCCATCCGGGCCCGGCGCGCGGTTGCTGACGTGCAGCAGCGTGTCGGCATCGGCGAGCATCAGATTGAAGCCGGCATAGTGCGGTAGGTCCGGGGCGATGGCAGCGGCATACGAGGCCGGCGAAGCATCGCCGCGAAGATAATCGGCCACCAGCCGCCCGCGCGAGGGCCCTGGCCGTTGCGGCCGCCGCGGCTCCCGGAAGTTCGTGAGCGCGGCGAATCGCCCGCCCGGCGCGATGCCAAGCCAGGTGCCATCACCCGGTACGTCCCAGCCGGCCAGTACGCCCGCATCCCGCGCGTCCAGCGGCAGGGCCTCGCGGGCGTGGAACTCGTCGCGATTGCCGACAGCGATCAGGCGCCGGCGCGCATCGCAGCGCCAGGCAAGGAACAACAGGCACACGGCAGGACTCCGAGCGAATGCGGCCGCAGTGTATCGCGACGCGTCGGCCGACGATGCGATCGGCTAAAATTGCCGGTTTGCGGTTCAGGAGCGTTTGCATGGTCGAGGCGTCGCAGGATCAGGGCAGGCATCACGTCGTGATCGTCGGCGGCGGCTTCGCTGGCCTGTATGCGGCCAAGGTGCTGAGCGGCGATGACGGCGTGCGCGTCACGGTCATCGACAAGCGCAACTACCACCTGTTCCAGCCGCTGCTCTACCAGGTCGCCACCGGCACCCTGTCGCCGGGCGATATCGCCACCCCGATCCGCCATATCCTGCGGGGCCGGCGCCATGTGCGCGTGCTGCAGGCCGCGGCGCGGGACATCGATCCGGCGGCGCGCCGGATCGAGTTCGAGGGCGGAGGGCATATAGAGTACGACACGCTGATTGCCGCCACCGGCGTCAAGCACAGCTACTTCGGGCACGACGAGTGGCGCGAGGATGCGCCGGGACTCAAGACCGTCGAGCATGCGCTGGAAATGCGTCAGCGCATCTTCAGCGCGTTCGAAGCCGCCGAGATGGAACCGGTCCCGGCGCGGCGCCACGCCTATATGACCTTCGTCATCGTCGGCGGCGGCCCGACGGGCGTGGAACTGGCCGGTGCGCTCGGTGAACTCGCCCAGAGCGTGCTGCCGGATGAATTCCAGAACATCGACACGCGCCAGACGCGCATCGTGCTGGCCGAGGGGCTGCCGGAGATTCTATCGAGCTACCCCGCGGACCTGCGGGCCGCCGCGCAGCAACAACTCGAGCGCCTTGGTGTGGAGGTCCGGACCGGCACCTTGGTGACGGCGCTCGGCAACGGCGAGGTGACGCTGTCGCGCCGGGACGCCGCCGATGAGACGCTGCAGGCGAAGACTGTGCTCTGGGCAGCGGGCGTGCAGGCCTCACGCTTCGGCAAGGCCCTGGCGCAGCGCACCGAGGCAACCCAGGAGCGGGCCGGTAAGTTGCGCGTCGCCGGCGATCTGTCCCTGCCGAATCATCCGAATATCTTCGTAATCGGCGATCTGGCCCACTGCGAACCGACGCCCGGCGAGGTGGTGCCAGGGGTGGCGCAGGGCGCAATCCAGCAGGGCGAATACGTCGCCCGACTGCTGCAGGCACGCTTCGGCGGGCGCGCTGAACCGGCGCCGTTCCGCTACCGGGACAAGGGCAGCATGGCCGTGATCGGTCGCAACGCCGCCGTAGCCGACCTGAAGCGCCTGCACATGAAGGGCTCGCTGGCCTGGTACCTGTGGCTGATCGTGCACATCCGCGCGCTGGTGGCGTTCGGCAACCGGCTACTGGTGCTCACGCGCTGGGGCTGGAGCTACACCACCCGCCAGAGCGGGGTGCGCCTGATCACCAGCGTGCCGGAGGCGCGCACCGAGCCGGTGGAACGGGCCCACCACCGCAAGCCCTGACCCACACGGCGACGCTCAGGCGTCGCCGGTGTCCGGCAGCTCGAGTTCCTTGATCTTGCGCGTCAGAGTATTGCGGCCCCAGCCGAGCAGCCGCGCCGCTTCCTGACGCCGTCCGCCCGTCTGCTGCAGCGCCGCCTCGATCATGATGCGCTCGAAGGCGGGTGTCGCCGAGGAGAGTAGGCTCTCTGCCCCGCTGGACAGCCGCTGGTCGGCCCATGCCCGCAGCGCCTGCTCCCAACCGTGGTCGATCGGCCCGACCTCGTGCTGTCGCTGGCGCAGTTCCGGAGGCAGGTCGTCCATGTGCACCTCCCGCCCCGAGGCCATGACGGTCAGCCAGCGGCAGGTATTCTCCAGTTGGCGGACATTACCCGGCCATTCCTGCCGGCACAGATAGGCTTCAACGTTCGGCCGCAGGCTCTTCGGTTCGATGCCGAGTTCCTCGGCCGCCCGCTTGAGGAAATAGTGCAGCAGCAGCGGGATGTCCTCGTGGCGCTCCCGCAGCGGCGGCAGATTGATCCGGATCACGTTCAGCCGGTGGTAGAGATCCTCGCGGAAGCGTCCGCTGCGCACCAGCTGATCAAGGTTCTGGTGCGTGGCGGCGACGATACGGACGTCCACCTGCAACGGCACGTGGCCGCCGACGCGGTAGAACTGGCCGTCCGCCAGCACGCGCAGCAGCCGGGTCTGCAGTTCCGCCGGCATGTCCCCGATCTCGTCGAGAAACAGCGTGCCCTTGTCCGCCTGTTCGAAGCGCCCGCGACGCAGGGCCTGCGCGCCGGTGAAGGCGCCCCGTTCGTGGCCGAAGAGCTCCGATTCCAGCAGATCGCGCGGGATCGCCGCCATGTTCAGGGCGATGTAGGGCTGTTCGGCCCGCGGGCTGTGTCGATGCAGTGCCTGGGCCACCAGTTCCTTGCCGGTGCCCGACTCGCCGTTGATCAACACCGTGATGTGCGAGCGGCTGAGCCGGCCGATGGCGCGGAACACCTCCTGCATCGCCGGTGCCTCGCCGATGATGGCGGCATTGTGATCGGGCGCGGCCGGGCGCGGCGCCCCGCGGGCCTTCTCCAGCCGATGCCGATGTGCCCGGCGCACCAGCGCCGCCGCGTCGAACAGGTCGAAGGGCTTGGGCAGATATTCGAAGGCGCCGCCCTGATAGGACGCCACGGCGCTGTCCAGATCCGAATGCGCCGTCATGACGATGACCGGCAGGTCCGGATGGTGTTCGTGGATGCGCTGCAGCAGTTCGAGACCGTCCATGCCCGGCATGCGGATGTCGGTGACGATCACATCCGGCGTCTGTTGACGCAGGTCGCTCAGCAGCCGTTCGGCCTGCTCGTAGCTCTGGGTCTGCATGCCTTCCTGCTGCAGCGCCTTGGCTAGCACCCAGCGCATGGACCGATCGTCATCGACGATCCAGACATCGATCGGCTCGCTACTCATCGGCAGCCGGTAGCAGCATCGTGAAGCGGGTCTGACCGGGTTGCGACACGCATTCCAGCGTGCCGCCATGCCGGCTGATCAGATCGTGGGCGATGGCAAGGCCAAGGCCGCTGCCGTCGGCGCGGGTGGTAACCATGGGATAGAAAATCTGCTCGATCCTCTCGGGGGGAATGCCCGGGCCGTTGTCGATGACGTCGGTCCGGATGGCGATGCGGTGGCGCTGCTGATTGAGGGTGACCTGCCGCTGGCTGCGGGTGCGCAGGACGATCTCCGCCGGCTCGCCGCGCGCGGCCTGCGGCGCCAACGCCTGCACGGCGTTGCGCATGACGTTCAGCAGCGCCTGGATCAGCTGATCCGGATCGGCCTGTACCGGCGGCAGGCTGGGGTCGTAGTCGCAGCGGATCGCGACCTCATCACCCACCTCCGCGGCCAACAGGCGCCGCACCCTGTCGGTCACCTCGTGGATGTTGGTGAGCCGCCGGGGCGTCATGCGATTGGGGCCGAGCAGTGCATCCACCAGCGCCTGCAGCCGGTCCGCCTCGCCCATGATGACCTGCGTGTAATCGCGCAGCGAAGGCTGGCTCAGCTGGGCATCCAGCAGTTGCGCGGCGCCCCGCAGCCCGCCGAGCGGATTCTTGATCTCGTGCGCCAGGCCTCGCACGATGGCGCGGGCCGCCTGCTGCTGCGCCAGCAGACTTTCCTCGCGCGAGATGCGCAGGTGCCGGTCGATCTGCACCAGCTCCACGACCAGCCCCGGTGCCATGCCCTCGATCCACACCGGTGAGACGATGCAGTCGATCACCACGGGATGCTCGCCGTCGGTGCGCAGTACCCGTTCGCGCTCGGTGTAGGGCGCACCGGTGTGCAGGGCATGGGCCAGCCGATCGGCAAGTTCGGTCCACTCCGGCAGGAGCCGGTCGAGCGGCCGGTGCAGACAGTGGTTGGCGCTCTTGCGCAGCAGGCTTTCCGCCGCCGAATTGACGTAGCGCACGCACAGCTCGTCGTCGAGGAAGACGACCGCCGTCACGAGCAGATCCAACAGTTGCTCCGGACGCGGCATAGGCAATCCTTGTGAGCTTGTCCCCGAATGATGGGCCGCCGCGTTCATGCGCGCGGCATTGCAAAACTCGGGCCAGAAATCGGTCAGGAAACGATCGGAAAATGGCGCTGATCCCGGCCGCCGGCTGACAGCGATCGATACCCGCGGCACCACTATGGTGCAGCGTTATGGCGCGCGCGGGAAGGCGGGTGCGGAGACCGCCGGCGGATTCACGCCCGGCGGGTTCGGACCGGCGATGGCGGATCGCCGGCGCACGAAGAACGACACCGGCGGCGAGCCGATCAGACGGCGTCCCTCGGCATCGAGCACCTGCGCCGCGACGGTATGTGGCCCGGGCAGCACATCGGCGATCGTGGCGCCGGCGTTACGCGTCTCTGCGACCGGCTCGCCATCCAGCACGATCGCGACCCGATGATCCGCACCGACCTGCAGCGCCGGTGACAGCTCGAAGGCCACCTCCACCACGGGCAGGGTCTGGAAGATGATCTCGCCCTCACTCGGCGCGGTGATCTCGAGCGCCTTGTAAGCCGATGCGCCCTCTGCCTCGTCTTCACCCTGCCGCGCCGCACTGCCCTGGGCCGCGCCCTGCGTCGGCGATGGCACACTCACCACCGCCGGCGATTTCAGCGGCATGGGCTCGGCACCGGCGGCCGGCGGCTCGTCACTGAAGTGCACGGTGCCCTGCTCATCCACCCAGCGATAGACCTCGGCCGTGGCCGTGGCGGCAGGCAGCAGCGCGAGCGCGAGTAGGAGACGAGCGGTCATGAATGCAGTATCGGCGCCGGGTGCGCCGGGCGCCCCGCCACCTGACGGACGGGGCGCGTGCGGCGAGGGTCGGTCAGACGCTGTAGTACATGTCGAACTCGACCGGGTGGGTCGTCATGCGCAGACGCGTAACGTCTTCCATCTTGAGCGCGATGTAGGCATCGATCATGTCATCGGTGAACACGCCGCCGGCGGTCAGGAACTCCCGATCGGCGTCCAGGCCGTTCAGGGCCTGCTCCAGCGAGAAGGCGACCTGCGGGATCTGCTTTTCCTCTTCCGGCGGCAGATCGTAGAGATCCTTGTCCATGGCGTCGCCCGGATGGATCTTGTTCTTGATGCCGTCCAGACCGGCCATGAGCATCGCGGCGAAGGCCAGATACGGATTGGCCGTCGAGTCCGGGAAGCGCACCTCGATGCGGCGGGCCTTGGGGCTGGACACCCAGGGGATGCGCACTGACGCGCTGCGGTTGCGGGCCGAGTAGGCCAGCATCACCGGCGCCTCGAAGCCGGGCACCAGGCGCTTGTAGCTGTTGGTGCTGGCGTTGGTGAAGGCGTTCACCGCGTGCGCGTGCTTGATCAGGCCGCCGATGTAGTACAGCGCCGTTTCCGACAGCCCGCCGTAGAGATCGCCGGCGAAGGTGTTCGACCCGTCCTTGGCGATCGACTGGTGCACATGCATGCCACTGCCGTTGTCGCCGACCAGCGGCTTCGGCATGAAGGTGGCGGTCTTACCGTAGCCATGTGCCACGTTCATGATGACGTACTTGAGGTTCTGCACCTCGTCGGCCTTCTTCACCAGCGTGCGGAAGGCCACGCCGATCTCGCACTGACCGGCGGTCGCCACCTCGTGGTGGTGCACCTCGACGTCCATGCCCATCTCTTCCAGCGCGATGCACATGGCGCCACGCATGTCGTGCAGCGCGTCCACCGGCGGCACCGGGAAATAGCCGCCCTTCACGCGCGGCCGATGGCCGAGGTTGCCATCCTCGTAGACCTTCTCGGTGTTCCAGGCCGATTCTTCCGAGTCGATCTTGTAGAAGGCACCGGAGATGTCCGCGCCGAAGCGCACATCATCGAAGATGAAGAATTCGTTCTCCGGCCCGAAGTAGGCCGTGTCGCCGATGCCGGTGGAGGCCAGATAGGCCTCGGCCCGCTTGGCCACGGAACGGGGGTCGCGGTCATAGCCTTCCATGGTGGAGGGCTCGACCACATCGCACCGCAGGTGCAGGGTGACCTCCTCCATGAACGGATCGAGCACCGCAGTACTGGCGTCCGGCATCAGGATCATGTCCGACTCATTGATGCCCTTCCAGCCGGAGATGGAGGAGCCATCGAACATCTTGCCTTCCTCGAAGACGTCCTCCGACACCGTTTTGGCCGGCACCGTGACGTGCTGCTCCTTGCCGCGCGTATCGGTGAATCGGAAGTCCACGAACTGGACGTCCTTATCCTTCATCAGCTTCATCACGTCGCTAGCCGACATCGAATTCCTCCAAGCTATGGGCATGACGGGACCGGCGCCCGTCCAGGGCGCAGTGTGACACCACGTTGCAGGTAGCGTGCCATGGGCAGCATCACGAAATCGCCGCAGCGAATTGCGCCGGACTGCTGCGGCCGCACTCATGCAGTGCGCCCTGTCGGGTTGCGTGCAATGATTGCACTGTTTCGGTGCGTCGGCGCAACCGGCGGGCGCATTGGTATACTCGCCGGCCTGCCCGGACCGACGATTGCGCCTCATGAACCCGCCGACGCCCGCGACGTTCCAGGATCTCATCCTGCGCCTGCAGCAGTTCTGGGCCGAGCGGGGCTGCGTGATCGCCCAGCCGCTGGACATGCAGGTCGGCGCCGGCACCTTCCACCCCGCCACCTTCCTGCGGGCCATCGGGCCCGAGCCCTGGCATGTGGCCTATGTGCAACCGTCGCGCCGGCCGACAGACGGTCGCTACGGGGACAATCCCAACCGGCTGCAGCACTACTACCAGTTCCAGGTGCTGCTGAAGCCCTCGCCGCTCGATATTCAGGCCCGCTACGTGGATTCGCTGCGCGCACTGGGCCTGGATCCGCTCACCGACGACATCCGCTTCGTCGAGGACAACTGGGAATCGCCCACCCTCGGTGCCTGGGGCCTTGGCTGGGAGGTGTGGCTGAACGGCATGGAAGTCACCCAGTTCACCTATTTCCAGCAGGTCGGCGGTCTCGACTGCCGGCCGGTCGCCGGGGAGATCACCTACGGGCTGGAGCGGCTGGCGATGTACCTGCAGGACGTGCAGAGCGTCTACGATCTCGTCTGGGCCCACACCCCGACCGGGCCGGTGCGCTACGGCGACATCTTCCACCAGAACGAGGTGGAGATGTCGCAGTACAACTTCGAGCAGGCGACGGTCGCCGATCTGCTGCAGGCCTTCGATCACTGCGAACGCGAGTGCGAGGCCCTGCTGGCCGCCGATCTGCCGCTGCCGGCCTATGAACAGGTGATCGAGGCCTCGCACCGGTTCAACCTGCTCGATGCGCGGCAGGCGATCTCGGTCACCGAACGGCAGCGCTACATCCTGCGCGTGCGCGGCATGGCGCGCGGCGTGGCCGAGGCGTACCTGGCCAGTCGCGAACGCCTCGGTTTCCCGCTGCTGGCGCCGGCACAACCGGGAGCCCCTCATGACTGAGCAGGCCGACCTACTGCTGGAAATCGGGACCGAGGAACTGCCGCCGAAGGCGCTGCGCGGCCTGCGCGATGCGCTGGCCGAGAACCTCGAGGCGGCACTGGCGAGGCTGGGCGTACAGGCCCGCGCGGTCGAGCGTTTCGCCACGCCGCGCCGGCTGGCCGTCCGGCTGCGCGGGTTGCCGACGGTAGAGCCGGGCGGCGAGACCTTGAAGCGCGGCCCGGCACTGGCTGCGGCCTTCGATGCGGCGGGCGCACCGACGCGAGCCCTGCAGGGCTTCGCTCGCTCGGTGGGCGCCAGGCCCGACGAGCTGGAGCGGCTGGAAACCGACAAGGGCACCTGGCTCGCCTACCGGGCGCGCACGGGCGGACGGCCACTCGGACCGTTGCTGGTGACCTGTGCCGCCGAGGCGCTGGCGCAGCTGCCGATTTCCCGCCCCATGCGCTGGGGCACCGGCGAGGCCGCCTTCGTGCGCCCGGTGCACTGGGCTCTCATGCGCTTCGGCGAGCAGATGCTCGAGGGCGAGTTACTGGGCGTACCGATCGGGCCGAGCAGCCACGGACACCGCTTCCATCATCCCGAGCCGATCACCATCGAGACGCCGGCGGCATACGAGGCGTGCCTGCGCGCCGCCCGGGTGGAGCCGGATCTGGACCGGCGCGAGGCGCAGATCCAGACGCAGGTCGAGCGCGCCGCCGCCGACTGCGGCGGACGGCCGGTGAGTTCACCGGCGCTGGTGGCGGAAGTCGCCGCGCTGGTGGAATGGCCGGTGCCGGTCACCGGCAGCTTCGACCACCGCTATCTGGAGCTGCCCGAGGCTGTGCTGATCGCCACGTTGCAGGGCCATCAGCGCTATTTTCCGGTGCGCGGCGAGGGCGGCGGCCTGCTGGCCCACTTCGTCACCTTCAGCAACATCGAGAGCCGCGAGCCGGCGCGCGTGCAGGCCGGCAACGAGCGCGTGATCCGCCCGCGGCTGGCGGACGCGGAATTCTTCTACCGCCAGGATCTGAAGACGCCGCTGGCGCAGCTGCGGTCGCGGCTGGCGGAGGTGGTCTTCCAACGCCGGCTCGGCTCGCTGGCGGACAAGAGCGGACGCGTGCAGCGTCTGGCCAGCCTGTTGGCCCCGGCGGTGGGTGCCGAGACCGCGGCTGCCAGTCGCGCCGCCGAGCTGGCGAAGGCCGATCTGCTTACGGCCATGGTCGGTGAATTTCCGGAGCTGCAGGGCGTCATGGGTTGTGCCTATGCCCTGGCCCAGGGTGAACCGCCGCCGGTGGCGCACGCGCTGCGCGAGCAGTACCTGCCGCAGCAGGCGGGCGATCCGATACCGGCCAGCGCCGCCGGGCGGGCGCTGGCGCTGGCGGAGCGGCTCGATACCCTGGCCGGCATCTTCGCGATCGATGCGCGTCCGAGTGGCGACAAGGATCCCTTCGCCCTGCGGCGGGCGGCGCTGGGCATCGTGCGCATCTGCGTGGAGGCCGAGCTCGACCTCGACCTGCCGGCGCTGCTGCGGAAAGCCGTGGCGCTGCAGCCGGTCACGGCCGGGGATACGCTCGAAGCCACGCTGTATGAGTTCGTGGTCGAGCGGGCGCGCAGCTATCTCGCCGAACGCGGCCATGCCGGCACCGCGATCGACGCAGCGATCGCGCAGCAGCCGGCATCGCTGCTCGACCTGGAACGGCGCGTGCGGGCGGCCGAGGGTTTTCTCGCCACGGCCGAGTGGGACGCGCTCGCCAGCGCCCACAAGCGCAGCCGCAACATCCTGCGCAAGTCACCGGCGCCAGCAGGACATGAGCTCTCGCCAACGCTGCTGCTCGAACCGGCCGAGCGCACGCTCTACGCCCGGCTCGAACAGCTGCAGCCGCGCCTGGCGGAACATCTGGAGCGGCACGAGTATCCGCAGGCGCTGCAGGTCCTGGCGCAGCTGCGCGGTCCGGTGGATGCCTTTTTCGACGAGGTAATGGTGCTGGCGGAGGATCCGGCGCTGCGGGCGAACCGGTTGCAGTTGCTCGGCCGGTTGCAGACGCTGCTTGGCAGCGTCGTCGACCTCGGCAGGCTGCAGGGTTGAGCGCCGACGCCACGCCGCTGGTCATCCTGGATCGGGACGGGGTGATCAACGTGGATCGCGTCGACTACGTCCGACGCCTGGAGGAGTGGCAGCCCCTGCCGGGCAGCCTGGAGGCGATCGCACAGCTCTCGCGCGCCGGCATCACGGTCGCCGTCGCGACCAACCAGTCGGGCATCGGCCGCGGCGTATACGAGCTGAGTTCGCTGCAGCAGATCCACGAGCTGCTGCAGCGGCAGGTCGAGGCGCTCGGTGGGCGGATCGCACACATCGCTTTTTGCCCGCACGCGCCGGAACACGGTTGCAGCTGCCGCAAGCCGGCGCCGGGCATGCTCGAGGAAATCAGCCGGCAGCTGGGCCTGCCGCTGCGACAGGTGCCCTACGTCGGCGATGCGCTGCGGGATCTGCAGGCGGCCCGCGCCGCCGGCGCCCAGCCGGTGCTGGTACGCACCGGCAAGGGCGCCACGACCGAGACCGAGCTACCGGCAGCGTGGGGCGTGCCGGTGCATGCCGATCTGGCCGCCTTCGTCGCCAGCCATCTCCGGCGCCTCGGCTCGTGATGATCGCTATCGCCTATCTGCGCTCGACGCTCTACTACGTGCTGCTGATCGCGAGCGTGCTGCTGTACGCGCCGATCATGTTCGCCACGGCGCCGTTCGGCTATGACTGGCACTGGCGCGCCGCGTACGGCTGGCTGTGGCTGCACCAGCAGCTGGTGCGCCATGTCTGTGGCCTCAAGGTCGAGGTGCACGGCCGGGAGCATCTGCCGAGCGAGCCGGCGGTGCTGCTGATCAAGCATCAATCGATGCTGGAGACCTTGACCACGCAGCTGATCTTTCCGCGTCAGACCTGGGTACTGAAGCAGGAGCTGCTGCGTGTGCCGCTGTTCGGCTGGGCGCTGGCGATGCTCAAGCCGGTACACATCGATCGGGGTTCGGCCGCCCAGGCGTTGAAGTCCGTGCTGCGCCAAGGCGCGGCGCGGCTGCAGGAAGGACTCTGGCTGGTGATCTTCCCGGAGGGCACGCGCGTGCTGCCCGGTCAGACGGGCAACTGGGCCAAGGGCGGCGCGCTGCTGGCCAAGCGCGCCGGCGCGCCCGTGGTACCGGTGGCGCACAACGCAGGGACGTTCTGGCTGCGCCGGCGCTTGCTGATCCGCCCGGGGGTCTGGCAGCTGCACATCGGGCCGCCGATCCCGACGGGCGGCGCCAGCGTGGAAGCCGTCAACGAGCAAGCCCGGGGGTGGATCGAAGCCCGCATGGCCGAGCTGGAAGGCCGCCGCACCTGACGGCAGGCACGGCGACGAGGCGGGCGGCTATACGTCCAGGTTGTTCACCAGCAATGCGTTGCGTTCGATGAATTCGCGCCGCGGCTCGACCTGATCGCCCATCAGGGTGGTGAAGATGTCGTCCGCCGCGACCATGTCCTCCACGCTGACCCGCAGCAGGCGCCGACTCTCCGGATCCATGGTGGTCTCCCACAGCTGGTCCGGATTCATCTCCCCGAGCCCCTTGTAGCGCTGGATATGCTGGCCACGCCGAGCCTGTTCCAGCAGCCAGCTCATCGCCTGCTTGAAGCTACCGACCGGCTGGCGCTGCTCGCCACGACTCACCGCGGCGTCCTCGCCCAGCAGGCCGTCGAGCATCTGCCCTAGGGCGACGAAGCGGGCATATTCCGGCGAGGCGAACAGTTCCTGCGGCAGCTGCACCTCGAAAGGTACGCCATGACGCTGGCGATCCAGCACGATGCCGCGCTCGGTGCATTGGCGCAGCCGATAACTCTGGGTGGCATCGGGATCCTGGTTCAGCGCCTCCACCAGCGCCTCCGCCCATGCCGACAGCGTCGCCGGGGACTCGAAGGCCGTCGCGCCCAACGCCGGCTGATAGATCAACGCCTCCAGCACCCGCTCGTCGTAGTGCTGGGCGAGCCGGCGGACCGTCTGCATGGCCGCCTGATAATGGCCAGCCAGCTGCTCGAGGCCCGGTCCACCGACCGGTGGTGCGCCGGCCCCGACATGCAGCTGGGCGCCATCCAGCGCGATCTGCAGCAGCCAGGCGGCCAGCGCCGCATCATCCTTGACGTACTGCTCCTGCTTGCCCCGCTTCACCTTGTACAGCGGCGGCTGGGCGATGTAGACATGGCCGCGCTCGACCAGCTCGAACATCTGCCGGTACAGGAAGGTCAGCATGAGCGTGCGGATGTGGGAGCCGTCAACGTCCGCATCCGTCATGATGATGATGCGATGGTAGCGGAGCTTGTCGGGGTTGAAGTCGTCCCGACCGATGCCACAGCCCAGCGCGGTGATCAGTGTGGCCACCTCCGCCGAGGACAGCATCTTGTCGAACCGGGCCTTCTCGACGTTGAGGATCTTGCCCTTCAGCGGCAACACGGCCTGGGTCCGCCGATCCCGCGCCTGCTTGGCCGACCCGCCGGCGGAATCGCCCTCGACGATGAAGATCTCCGACTGCGCCGGATCCTTCTCCTGGCAATCCGCCAGCTTGCCCGGCAGGCCGGCGATGTCCAGTGCGCCTTTTCGCCGCGTCATTTCCCGCGCCCGCCGCGCTGCCTCCCGGGCGCGGGCGGCATCGACCACCTTGCCGGCGATGATCTTGGCATCCTGCGGGTTTTCCGCCAGAAACTCGCTCAGCTTCTCCGCCAGCGCACCTTCGACGATGCCCTTGACCTCGGAGGACACCAGCTTGTCCTTGGTCTGCGAGGAGAACTTCGGGTCCGGCACCTTGACCGAAACCACGGCCGTCAGGCCCTCGCGCGCGTCGTCCCCGCTGACGGCGACCTTGTCCCGCTTCAACAGCCCTGCCTGCTCCATGTAGCCGTTCAGCGTGCGAGTCAGGCCCGCCCGAAAGCCAGCCATGTGAGTGCCGCCATCGCGCTGCGGAATGTTGTTGGTGAAGCAGAAGACGTTCTCCTGATAGGAGTCGTTCCACTGCATCGCCACTTCCACCCCGACTTCGTCACGCTGCAGGTCGAAGTGGAAGATACGCCCGTGCAGTGGCGTCTTCTTGGCGTTGAGATGCTCGACGAAGGCGCGGATGCCGCCCTCGTACTCGAAGACCTGCTGTTCGCCGGTACGCTCGTCCCGCAGCGTGATCTGCACCCCGGAATTGAGAAACGAGAGCTCACGAAGCCGTTTTGCCAGCAGATCGAAGTGAAATTCGGTTTGCGTGAAAATGCGGCCGCTGGGCTTGAAATGTACACTGGTACCGGTGGAATCGGTCACGCCCAGGGTCTCGAGCGGCGAGACGGGTTCACCGAGGTGATAGACCTGCCGGTGCACGCGACCCTCCCGATGGATCACCAGCTCGAGCTCCTCGGACAGCGCATTGACCACCGAGACGCCGACGCCGTGCAGACCACCGGATACCTTGTAGGAGTTGTCGTCGAACTTCCCGCCGGCGTGCAGCACGGTCATGATGACCTCAGCCGCCGACCGGCCCTCCTCGGCGTGGAAATCCACGGGAATGCCACGGCCATCATCACGCACGGTGACGCTGCCGTCCGTATGCAATACCACCCAGATGCTGCGGCAGTAACCGGCGAGCGCCTCGTCGATGGAGTTATCCACCACCTCGAACACCATGTGGTGCAGGCCGGTGCCATCGTCGGTATCGCCGATGTACATGCCGGGGCGCTTGCGGACCGCTTCCAGCCCTTTCAGCACCTTGATGTTCTTGGAATCGTAGGTCGCTGCGCTCATCGAGGTTTCCGCAGTAAAAACAGTATTATAGCATGGCCTTGATGCCGCTCCTGCCGATCTCGAAGCAGCGCGCGGGCCCAGCATCGACCAGCCCGGGCGCGAGCGCCGTCCAGAACTGCTGCACCGGCATCTCCCGCAGCAGCCCGGCGAGTTTCGCCCGGCGCTCGGCATCGAGCTCCGCCGGCAGATCGTCGACCAGCAGCACCGGATCACGGCCGACAGCGGCAATTACCTGCGCCTGCGCCAGAACCAGTGCGGCGGCCACCAGCTTCTGCTCCCCGCCCGAGAGCACCTCGGCCACCGGCTGATTGCCGGCCAGCGGGCGCAGGTCGGCGCGGTGCGGTCCGGCGCCGGTGAGCCCCGCCTGCCGATCCCGCTCCAGCCGCGCAGCCAGGACTTCGGCGAATTCCTGCTCGGCCGGCCAGCCGGACTGGTAGCGCAGCCGGATGTCCTCGCGGCCCAGGAGCCGGTCGAGCAGAGGCGCCATCGCGCTCTGCAACGCCCTCGCAAAGCCCTCACGCCACCCATGGATCGCGCCGGCGGCGGCGGCCAGCGGCACGTCCAGGCTGCGGATCACGCTGGCCGGTTCGCGCCGGCGCAAGGCGGCATTGCGCTGGCGCAGCGCCAGCATATAGCGGCGCCAGGCCTCGACCTGCGTCGGCGCCGCATGGAACAGGCTCCAATCCAGCAGGCGGCGGCGCAGCCGCGGGCTGCCCGCCACCAGTTCGCGCGCCGCCGGATCGATCAGCAGCACGGGTAGGTGTTGTGCCAACACGCTCAGCCGGCGGACCGGCTCGCGATCGATGCGCACCTGCAAGCCTTCGTCGGCGGCGAAGGCAAGTACCAGGGGCACCTCGCGCGGGGAACTGCTCACGCCGCTCAACGTGGCCTGCAGGCGCAGCGCGTGCTGATTGTGACGGATCAGCATCTCGCGACGACGGGTGCGAAACGACTGCGCCCGTGACAGGAAGAACAGGCTCTCCAGCAGGCTGGTCTTGCCGGCGCCGTTCGGGCCGAGCAGCAGGTTGACGCCGGCGCCGGGTTCGATGCTCACCTGCTCGAAGCAGCGAAAGTTCGCCAGCGTCAGCCGGCGAAGACGGGCACTCACAGGCGCATGGGCATCACGACGTGGCGGCTGGCCGGGTCGGCCGGGTCGAGCAGCAGGCAGCTGCCGTTGGCATCGGTGAAGCGCAGTTCCACCTCACTGCCGGCGAGCACGTTCAGCGGATCGGTGAGATAGCCGACGTTGAAGCCGATCTCCATCGCTTCGCCATCGTAGGTGGCCTCCAGTTCCTCCTCGGCGCTCTCGTGTTCGCTGTTGTTGGCACTGATGCTGACCCGTTCGGGCGTCAGGCTGAGCCGAATGCCACGGTACTTCTCGTTCGACAAGATCGCCGCCCGCCCGAGCGCCTCGCGCAGGCTCGCGCGGGCCACCTGCAGGCTGGCCGTGGTGCGCGCCGGAATCACGCGCTCGTAGTCCGGAAACCGCCCGTCGATGAGCTTGGAAGTGAACCGGTCGCTGCCGAGGTCCACACGCAGGTAGTTATCGGCCAGCTCCAGGGTCGCCTCGGCGTCAGTGTCCCGCAGCAGGCGGAAGAGCTCCACGATGCCCTTGCGCGGCACGATGATCTGTCGTTCGGTCTCGCCGCTCAGTACCGCTGGCACTTCGCTGGTCGCGAGCCGGTGACCGTCGGTGCCCACGGCGCGCAGATGATCGCGGCGCAGCTCCAGCAGCAGACCGTTGAGATAGTAGCGGACGTCCTGCTGGGCCATCGCGATCTGCGTCTGCTCCAGCAGGTAGCGCAGCTGTGACTGCGCCAGCCGCACCTGGGTCTTGCTGCCGCTGCTGTCCAGCAGCGGGAATTCATCCGCCGGCAGCGTGGCGAGCATGAAGCGGCTGCGCCCACCCCGCACCAGCATGCGTCCGCCCTCCAGCGTCAGCTGCAGGTTGGCCTCGGCCGGCAGACTGCGGCAGATATCGAGCAGTTTGCGTGCCGCCACGGTCACGGTGGCATCCGGGTGCTCTGCCTCCAACATCAGGCTCGCCTGCATCTCGACCTCCAGATCCGTGGTCGTCAGGTACAGGGTGTTCTCACGCAGTGCCAGCCGCACGTTCGCGAGGATTGGCAGTGTCTGCCGACGTTCGACCACGCCGATCACGCTCTGCAGCGGCCTTAGGAGTTCTTCCCGGCTGAGGGTGAGGTTCATCGCGATATTCCTTGCGTCGTCCTAACGATATCTGACTTAGAAGATGAGCTTGAGGGTGGGGGTGGTGTTGGGCTCGGCCCCTACCGGTGGACAACTCTGGCGATGCATTGCAATTCAGTTGCTTACCGGCTCGGTGCCGGCCGTGGAGCCGGTGGATAACCGGCCGTTGCCGGTGTGGACGGATGTGACTGGATTGGCCGTCGCTGCCGCTGTGCTCATTTCATCCCCATATTGTCCACAGCCTGTCCGCAACTAGTTGCACAGCGTGCGCAGCAGGATCAGGTAATCGTCGCGCACGCGCGGATCTTCCTGTCGCAGTTCGGCGATCTTGCGACAGGCGTGCAGTACGGTGGTGTGATCGCGGCCGCCGAAGTGCTTGCCGATCTCCGGCAGGCTCTCGCCGGTGAGCTCCTTGGCCAGCGACATCGCGATCTGACGCGGCCGGGCGATCGTGCGCGAACGCTTGCTGGAGAGCAGCTCGCTGAGCGAGAGCCGGTAGTATTCGGCGACGGTGCGCTGGATGTTGTCGATCGAGATCCGCCGATCCTGTGCCATCAGCTGGTCGCGCAGCGTCTCGCGGGCGAAGTCGATGGTGATCGGCTGCTTGGTCAGGTTCGCATTCGCTGCCACCAGGCGCAGCGCGCCTTCCAGCTCACGGACGTTGGAGCGCACGCGGTTGGCGATGAAGAAGGCGACATCCTGCGGCAGATTGACCTTCAGCTCGCCGGCCTTGTGCAGCAGGATCGCCGCCCGCGTCTCCAGTTCCGGCGGTTCCACCGCCACCGTCAGGCCCGAACCGAAGCGCGACTTCAGCCGCTCTTCCAGGCCGAGGATCTCCCGCGGGTAGCGATCGCAGGTCAGGATCACCTGCTTCTCCGACTCCAGCAGCGTGTTGAAGGTGTGGAAGAACTCTTCCTGCGAGTTCTCCTTGCCGACGAAAAACTGGATGTCGTCGATCAGCAGCACATCGGCGCCGCGGTAGAAGTGCTTGAAGTCGGTGGTCTTGCCGCGCCGGATCGAGCCGATCCAGTCGTTCACCCAAGCGTCCGAGTGCTGGTAGACCACGGTATCGCCGCGCTCCTCGCGCAGGCTGTTGCCGACCGCGTGCATCAGGTGGGTCTTGCCGAGTCCGGTGTCCCCGTAGATCAGCAAGGGGTTATAGGTGAGGCCGGGATTGCTGGCGACCTGCTGGGCGGCGGCCAGCGCCAGCTTGTTGGATTTGCCCTCGACGAAGTTGGCGAACAGGTAACGCTCGTTCAACTTGTCGCCCCGGCCCCAGCTACGGCGGCGGGCGGCGACCGGTGGCGACGGTGACGGGGTGGGCTCGCTGCCATTGAGCGGTGGTCGGGCCGGGGCGGCGGTGGGCGCCGAGCCGATCTTCAGCACGACCCGCATCGCGGCCGGCGCCAGGCGTTCGGCGAGCGCATCCTCGATCGCCTGCAGGTAGTGTTGACCGACCCAGTCGCGCACGAACGGGTTGGGCGCGTAGAGCTGCAGCGTCTGCTGGTCGTGCACCGCCTGTAGTGGCCGGATCCACATGTTCATCTGCGTTTCCGGCAGCCGTTGTTCGAGGTCTGCCAGACATTGCCGCCAAAGATCCACGCGCGCTCCCAACTCTCGTCAAAGCCACTGCCCCGGCGCCGCTGTCGTTGCCGCCGGGACCGGGGGAGCCGGTCAGTCTAGCGAGCCGCTCAGTCAGCGACCACTACGGCACATTTCGTCGTGGTTGACACATCAGCCGCGCCCTCCGTAGCATTCGGCGGCTGAATCGCGCGCGCACGTTCGCGCCAAGTTACTGATTTGCAAAGCCGCCAGCCGGGATAGACAGCATGAAACGTACCTTTCAGCCGAGCGTGATCAAGCGCAAGCGGACGCACGGTTTCCGCAGTCGCATGGCGACCAAGGGGGGTCGGCGGGTCATCAATGCCCGGCGTGCCCGTGGCCGGCATCGGTTGACGCCCTAGCCGGTCATCGGCATCGACGCGCGGTCGACGGGCTTCTCCCGCCGGCAGCGGCTCGTCGAGGCACAGCGGTTCCGGCAGGTCTTCCGGCATGGCAGGCGGGTGCGCGGCGAGCTACTGGTGGCCGTGGTGTTGCCCGGCGCCTGCGCGCACGCCCGGCTGGGCATGGCGATCTCGCGGCGGCACGCCGGAACCAACGTGGCCCGCAACCGCATCAAGCGACACATCCGTGAGAGCTTCCGGCAGGTCCAGACCGAGCTTGGAGCCGTGGATGTCGTCGTGACCACCCGTCCCACCATCGTCCACGCCGACGCCCGCGCCCTGCGGCACGAGCTCGACCGCCTCTGGTCGCGCGTCGCGCGTGGCGGTGGCCTGCAACGGCAGTCGCTATGAGCGCCTATCTCGACAATGCCCGCTTCTTCCTGATCGCCGCCGTCGTGTTCTGCGGGTTCCTGATCTGGGACGCGTGGCAGACCGACTACGCCGCGGCGCCGACCGAGGTCGCCACCGCCGATCGTCCGGCGGCCACCGCGCCGGCCCCGGTCGAGGAGACCGACCTGCCGGCGGTGGGCGCGCTGCCCGCTGGCGAGTCCTCGCCGGCGCCGCCGGTCGCCACTGCCGCTGCGGGCGGCGATCACATCTCGGTACGTACCGACGTGCTGGCCCTGCGGATCGATACCGTCGGCGGCGTGCTCGACTATGCCGCGCTGCCGGGCTACCCGGTCACGCCCTCGCAGCCGGACGAGCCAGTGGTGCTGCTGAGCGAGGCGCCGGCGGAGTTCTTCATCGTCCAGAGCGGCCTGCTCGGCGAGGGCCTGCCCGATCATCGGCAGACCTGGCAGGCCGAGCGGCCACGCTACGTGCTGGCCGAGGATGCCGAAACGCTGGTTGTGCCGCTCACCTGGCAGCAGGACGGCCGCACGGTCACCAAGCGCTTCGTCTTCACCCGCGGCAGCTACGAGGTGGAGGTCCAGTACGAGATCCGCAATGCCGGCGAGGCGGCGCTGGCGCCGCGCCAGTACGCCCAGTTGCAGCAGCGGGCGCGGGCCTCGGGCGGCACCTTCTTCGTCCGCAAGTTCCGCGGCGCGGCCTACTACGACGGCAAGTACCATCAGCTGAGCTTCGAGGATCTCGGCGAAAGCCCGGTGGATGTTGGCGTCCAGGGCGGCTGGGCGTCGATGCTACAGCACTACTTCCTCGCGGCGGCCATTCCGCCGGCGGACTCGCTGAACCGCTACTACAGTCGCGGCCTCGGCGAGAATCGCTATCTGATCGGCTTCGTCGGCGAGGCGGCGCAGATCGCTCCGGGGGCGCAGGGGCGGCTGTCCCACCGGCTCTATCTCGGGCCGAAGGCCCAGGATCATCTGGATGAGGTCGCGCCGGGGCTGTCGCTGACGGTCGATTACGGCTGGCTGACCATCATCGCCCGGCCGCTGTTCTGGGTGCTGGCGCTGATCCACGACCTGATCGGTAACTGGGGCTGGTCGATCGTGATCCTCACGCTGCTGATCAAGCTGGCCTTCTACAAGCTCTCCGAGGCGCAGTACCGCTCGATGGCGAAGATGCGTCGCTTCGCCCCGCGCATCCAGGCGCTGCGCGAACGCTTCGGCGACGATCGCCAGAAGCTCAACGAAGCGATGATGGATCTGTATCGCAAGGAGAAATTCAATCCGCTGGGCGGCTGCCTGCCGCTGCTGGTGCAGATGCCGGTGTTCATCGCGCTCTACTGGGTGCTGATCGCCAGTGTCGATCTGCGCCACGCCGGTTTCATGTTCTGGATCGACGATCTGTCGAGCCCGGATCCGCTGTTCATCCTGCCGGTGCTCTTCGGCATCTCGATGCTGGCGCAGCAGAAGCTCTCCGCTCAGACCATCACCGATCCGATCCAGCAGCGCGTGATGATGTTCATGCCGATCGGCCTGACCATCTTCTTCGCCTTTTTCCCGGCCGGCCTGGTGCTCTACTGGCTGGCGAACAACCTGCTCAGCATCGTGCAGCAGTGGTACATCATGCGCAAAGTCGATGCCGAGGCCCCGGGCGGCCAAGCCGCCAACGCCTGAGCCGGCAGCCGGGCGGGCCACCGGCATGGTCGCCAGCGAGACTATCGCCGCGATCGCCACGCCGCCCGGCTTCGGCGGCGTCGGCATCGTGCGCTGCTCCGGCCCGGGCGTGCCGGCGCTGATCGATGGCATCGTCGGCCGCCCGCTCCAGCCGCGACTGGCCACCTTCGCCACCTTCCACGGCGAGCAGGGGCCGATCGATCACGGCCTCGCCCTCTACTTCCGAGCGCCGGGCTCGTTCACGGGCGAGGATGTGCTCGAACTGCAGGCGCACGGGGGCCCGGTGGTACTCGATCTGCTGCTGGCCCGCTGTCTTGCCCTGGGGGCCAGACCGGCGCGGCCGGGCGAGTTCTCCGAACGTGCCTTCCATCACGGCAAGCTTGACCTGGCACAGGCGGAGGCCGTCGCCGACCTGATCGCCAGTCGCTCGGTAGCCGCCGCGCGCGCGGCGCAGGCGAGCCTGACGGGTGAATTCTCCCGCCGCGTGCAGGCGCTGGGCGCCAGGCTGATGACGCTGAGAGTCCAGCTCGAGGCGGGCCTGGACTTCGCCGACGAGGACATCGCGCCGGCGCACGCCGGGGAGCAATGGCAGACGCTGCAGGCCCTGCGCGAGGCGCTGGCCGCGCTGCAGCAGGATGCCGCGCACGGCGAGCGCCTGCAGCAGGGGCTCACGGTGCTGATCGCCGGGCCGCCCAATGCCGGCAAGTCGAGCCTGCTGAACCGGCTGGCCGGCAGCGAGAGCGCGATCGTCACCCCCATCGCCGGCACCACGCGCGATGTCCTGCGCGAACAGCTGCTGCTCGACGGGCTGCCGCTGGAGGTGCTGGATACCGCCGGTCTGCGCGAGAGTTCCGATCCGATCGAGCAGGAGGGCATGCGCCGGGCCCGTGCCGCCGCGAGCCGTGCCGCCGTCATTCTCTGGGTCACCGAGGCCGGTGCGCCGGTGCCGCCCGATCCGGCACTGGCCGCGAGCGCCGCCACCCTGCTGGTGTTGCACAACAAGATCGATCTGACCGCGCCAGCCGCGCCGCCCGGCGAAACTCTGCCGCTGCGCTGTTCGATGCGCACCGGCGAGGGTATCGAGGCGCTGCGCCAGCGGCTGCGCCGGCTCGCTGGCGTCGAAGGCAGCCCCGAACGCGGCGTCTTCTCCGCCCGTCGGCGGCACCTGCACGCCCTGACGGCGGCGCAGCAGGCACTGGCGAGGCTGACGCCGGCCGAGTTCACCCATGCTCCGGAGCTGGCGGCCGAGCAGCTGCGCCTGGCCCAGCGTGAACTCGGCACGATCACCGGCGAAGTCACCACCGAGGACCTGCTCGGCGAGATCTTCGCCAGCTTCTGCATCGGCAAGTGATTGTTTAAACTCACAGCCCCCACCTGCTTCGACCCGCGAGGCCCGGCACCGCCGGTGGCACGCCGATGACGACGGACATGTATCGCTATGAGGTGATCGTGGTGGGCGGCGGTCACGCCGGCACCGAGGCGGCGCTCGCCAGTGCCCGCAGCGGCGCGCGCACCCTGCTGCTGACGCAGAATCTCGACACGCTCGGCCAGATGAGCTGCAACCCGGCCATCGGCGGCATCGGCAAGGGCCACTTGGTGCGCGAGATCGATGCCCTCGGCGGTGCCATGGCGGCGGCGGCGGACACGGCGGGGATCCAGTTCCGTACGCTGAACGCCCGCAAGGGACCGGCGGTGCGTGCCACCCGGGCACAGGCGGATCGGGTCCGCTACCGTCAGGCGATCCGCCAGCGGCTGGAAGCCGAGCCGCGGCTGACACTGTTCCAGCAGGGCGTGGAAGATCTGTGCGTGACGGGCGGCGAGGTGACCGGCGTGCGCACCCAGCTCGGTCTCACCTTCTCGGCGCGTGCGGTGGTGCTCACCGTGGGCACTTTTCTCGGCGGGCGCATCCACGTCGGCGAGGCCAGCCACGCCGGCGGCCGAGCGGGCGATCCGCCGGCCAATGCGCTGGCCGCGCGCCTGCGGGAACTGCCGTTGCGCGTCGGCCGGCTGAAGACCGGCACGCCGCCGCGGCTGGATGGGCGCAGCATCGATTTCTCCCGCCTCGCCGAGCAGCCCGGCGACACGCCGGTCCCGGTGTTCTCTTTCCTCGGCCGGGCGCAGGATCATCCGCCGCAGCGCCCCTGCCACGTCACCTACACCAACGCGGCGACGCATGCGGTGATCCGCCGCGCCCTGCACCGCTCGCCGATGTATGCCGGGCGCATCGAGGGCACCGGCCCGCGCTACTGCCCCTCCATCGAGGACAAGGTCGTGCGCTTCGCCGAGCGCGAGGCGCATCAGATCTTCGTCGAGCCGGAAGGGCTCGATACCGCCGAAATCTACCCCAACGGCATCTCCACCAGCCTGCCCTTCGAGGTGCAAGTCGAGTTCGTGCGCACGATCGCCGGCTTCGAGCAGGCCGTGCTGACCCGCCCGGGCTATGCCATCGAGTACGACTATTTCGATCCACGCGAGCTGCAGCCCTCGCTGGAGACCCGTCACCTGCCGAATCTGTACTTCGCCGGTCAGATCAATGGCACCACGGGCTATGAGGAAGCCGCGGCGCAGGGGCTGGTGGCCGGGCTCAATGCCGCGCGGCGGGCCCGTGGCGAGGCGCCCTGGTGCCCCGGTCGCGACCAGGGTTACATCGGCGTGCTGATCGACGATCTGGTGACCCGCGGCACGCAGGAGCCCTACCGCATGTTCACCAGCCGTGCCGAATACCGGCTGTTGCTGCGCGAGGACAATGCCGACCTGCGGCTGACGCCGATCGGCCGCGAGCTCGGCCTGGTGGACGCGCGCCGCTGGCGGCTGTTCTGCGCCAAGCGCGAGGCGATCGAGCGCGGCCAGGCGCAGCTGCGTGAGACGCTCGTGCGGCCGGATTCGCCCGCCGGCTATCGGCTGGCGGCGGCGCTGGGCGAGCCGCTTGGGCGCGAGCAGTATGCCGACGCCCTGCTGCGGCGCCCGCAGCTGGACTACGCCACGCTGTGCGCGGCGCTGCAGGTTTCGCCGGCCGAGATCTCGGTGGCGGACGCGGCGGCACTGGCGCCGGCACTGGCCGAGCAGGCGGCGGCGCAGATCGAGATCCAGGCCCGCTACCACGGCTATCTGGCGCGCCAGCAGGCGGAGATCGAGCGCCAGCAGGCGCACGAGCAGACCGCGCTGCCGCCCGACCTCGACTATGCCACCGTGACGGGCCTGTCGAGCGAGGTGCGCCAGAAGCTGGTGCAGATCCGCCCGGCTACGGTTGGCCAGGCGGCCCGCATCGCTGGCGTCACGCCGGCCGCGGTCTCGCTGCTGCTGATCCACCTGCGCAGGAGCGCCTGATGAACTTCCCCACCCGGCGTTGCCTTCTGTCCCGCCCGCGGCGCCATCACCTGACGGCGCCGCTGCTCGGCCTCGGGCTGCTCCTGCTGGCGCTGACCGGCTGCGGCGGGGACGAGGGGCCGGCCGGCGCCGGTCAGCCGCTGGTGGTGGACGGCTACTCGGTCCTGCGCAAGGGCAACGGTGCCGAGCCGCAGACGCTGGATCCGCACCGCGCCGAAGACGTCTCCTCGTCGACCATCCTGCGTGATCTCTACGAGGGTCTGATGCTCACCGGGCCGGACGGCGCGCCGATCCCGGGCGCGGCGGCAAGCCACGAGCTCAGCGAGGACGGCACGGTCTACACCTTCCACCTGCGACCGCAGGCCCGCTGGTCGAACGGTGATCCGGTGGTGGCGGCGGACTTCGTCGCCGGCATGCGCCGCAGCGTGGATCCGGCCACCGGCTCGAACTACGGCATGATCCTGGCGCCGATCCTGAACGCCGAGGCGATCCTCGCGGGCACGCAGCCGCCCGAGGCGCTCGGCGTCGAGGCGCTCGGCCCGCTGCGGCTGCGCATCACGCTCAAGGCGCCGACGCCGTACTTCCTCAGCCTGCTCACGCACTCCACCACCTATCCGGTCCATCGGCCCTCGCTGGCCGAGTACGGCGCCGGTTTTCCCCGCCCGGGCCGCATGGTGTCCAACGGCGCCTATCAGCTGGCCGAGGCGGTGGTGCAGTCGCACGTGACGCTGGTGCGCAATCCGCACTACCGGCAGGCCGAGCGGGTCGCCATCGACGAGGTGCGCTACTACGCGATCGACGATGCGGCCTCGGAGATCAAGCGCTATCGGGCGGGCGAGCTGGACTGGACGGCGAGTGTCGCCAGCGCCCAGTACGGCTGGATCGCCGAGCACCTGGCCGACGAGCTCAAGGTGCATCCCTATCTCGGCGTGTACTACTTCGGCTACAACCTCACCCGTCCGCCATTCAAGGACAACCTCGCGCTGCGCGAGGCGCTCTCGCTCGCGATCGATCGCGAGATCCTGACCGAGCGCATCACCGCCACCGGCGAGCTGGCGGCCTACGGCTGGGTGCCGCCGGGACTCGACGATTACCGTGCGGCGCGCCTGCCCTGGGCAGACTGGCCGCGTGCGCGGCGCTTCGCGCGAGCGCGCGAGCTGTACGCGGCGGCCGGCTACGGCCCCGAGCGGCCGCTGCAGGTGGAAATCAGCTACAACACCTCGGAGGATCACCGCAAGATCGCGGTGGCCGTGGCGCAGATGTGGAAGCAGGTGCTCGGCGTCGGGGTGACGCTGCGCAACGAGGAATGGAAGGTCTTCCTGCAGAGCCGCAAGCAGAAGCAGACCGAGGTCTTCCGCGCCGGCTGGATCGGCGACTACACCGACCCCTACACTTTTCTGGAGCTGATGCACTCCGGCCACGGCATCAACGATTCCGGCTACGCCAACCCGGCCTACGATGCGCTGCTGGCGCGCATCGCCGCCTATCCGGCGGGGGACACCCGCAACGCGCTGATGCTGGAAGCCGAGCGGATGATGCTGGCCGATCACGTGGTGATCCCGCTGTACTTCTACGTCAGCAAGAAGCTCGTGAAGCCGTGGGTCGCCGGCTACCGGCCCAACATCATGGACCACCACTACACCAAGGATCTGCGCATCCTGGCGCCGGTCGCCTCGCCGGAACCGACCAGCCGAGCGCCTGCCACCTGACGGTGCACGCCGCGCCCGGCACCTCGCCGGGGTGCATCAGGATGGGGCGCCGGGTGCGCCCTCCGCGCCCTTGCCCCGCTTAAAGATTCAATCGGCGTCCATGTTTAGTGTCAGCGGGAAGGGCTGGCACACCACTTGCTGAGTGACGGCACACCGAGTCTGCCGTTGCCCCAGCGCATGTCCCAGCCTGCTCCCCAGCCTGCCGCCGACCCGTCGGCGACGCCCGCCCAGGCAGCGCGCCCGGTGGTGGTGGTCGGCGCCGGGCCGGTCGGGCTGCGCGTCGCTGCCGAACTGGCGCAGCGCCAGCCATCACGGCCGCTATTGATCTTCGGCGAGGAGACCTGGGCACCGTACGATCGCATCCAGCTCAGTGCCTTGCTGGCCGGTACCTGCCGCCTGCCGGAGCTGCAGCGCCAGGCCCAGGCCCAGCTGGCGGCCAGCGAGGCGCCCGTGCTGCATCTGGGCCGGCGCATCGTGCGGATCGAACCGGCGCAGCACCGGGTCATCGACCATCACGGCGATGCCCATCGCTATGCCACGCTGGTGCTGGCGACCGGCTCGCGTGCCCGGGTTCCCGGCATCCCAGGCATCGACCTGCGCGGCGTGTTCACGTTGCGGGACCTGTCCGACGCCCAGGCGCTGGCGGCCCGTCAGCTGCGCAGCCGCGCCACGGTGGTGATCGGCGGCGGGCCACTGGGGCTGGAATGCGCGCGAGCCATGCAGCGTCACCACACCCAGGTGACGGTGGTCGATCACAACGAGCGGCTGATGCATCGCCAGCTGGACGCCGAGGGCGCCGCGCAGCTGCGTGAGCACGTGGGCGCGCTCGGCGTGCAGGTGCGCCTGGGTGCGCGCACGGTGCAGATCTGCGCCGGGCGCGATGGCGCGGTCGCAGGCGTGGTGCTGGCCGATGGCGAGCGGCTGGCCTGCGACACGGTGGTGGTGGCCGCCGGCATCGTGCCGCGCATCGAGCTGGCGCGCGCCGCCGGCATCGCCGTGGGCCGCGGCATCCGCGTGGACGATCGCCTGCAGACCAGCGTGCCGGACATCTACGCCATCGGCGAATGCGCCGAGCACGACGGCCAGCTCTACGGCCTGGTCGCACCGGGCTTCGAGCAGGCGGCCGTGGCGGCGGAGGCGATCGCCGGCGGGCAGGCCCGCTATGTCGGTACCGTCACCGCCACCCAGCTGAAGATTCTCGGCCGCTCCGTCTACAGCCTCGGCGAGCTGGGCGAGAATCCACGGCTGCCGGGCGCGCGCCACGTGCACTGGCGCGATGCCGCCGGCCGCTACCGCAAGCTCGTGCTCTACCGGGGCCGTGCCTACGGCGTCATCGCCATCGGCCCTTGGCCGGCGCTGCCGCGGGTGCAGGATCTGGTGCGCCAGCGCCGGCGGGTGTGGCCATGGCAGGTTTGGCGCTTTCGCCGCACCGGCTTCATCTGGGATGCGCAGGGCCAGCCAGAGGTGAGCGCCTGGCCGGCCGGCGCGGTGGTGTGCAACTGCACCGGCGTCACCCGCGGGCGCCTGAGCCAGGCCGTCGGCGCCGGCTGCGCCAGCGTCGCGGCGCTCGGTGCCCAGACCGGAGCCGGTACCGTCTGCGGCAGCTGCCAGCCGCTGCTGGCCGGGCTGGTCGGCGGACCGGCCCTCTCGCCCCAGCCGGCCGGTGGCCATCGTCAGCTCGCCGGCCTTGCCGGCCTCACGCTGGCGGCGGTATTGGCGGTGCTGCTGCTGCCGGCCATCCCCTACGCGAGCAGTTTTCCGCTCGCCTGGCATCCCGAGGTGCTCTGGCGCGACGGTCTGCTGAAGCAGGTTTCCGGCTTCTCGGTGCTGGGTCTGGCGCTGCTGGCCCTGCCGCTGTCGCTGCGCAAGCGTCTGCCGCGCGTGCGCTTCGGCCGCTATCCGCTCTGGCGCCTGCTGCATGCCCTGATGGCGCTGCTGGCCTTGCTGGGGCTGTGGGTGCATACCGGCGGGCGGCTCGGTGACAACCTCAATGCCTGGCTGATGCTCTGCGTCGCCGCGCTGATGGCGGCGGGAGCGGCGGCGGCGGCCGTTACCGCCTTCGAGCACCGCCTCGCGCCGGCACGCGCCAAGCGCTGGCGCCGGCAGACCCTGTGGCTGCACCTGCTGGCCAGCTGGCCGCTGCCGGCACTGCTCGGCTTCCACGTCCTCAAGACCTACTACTACTAAGGCGCGACCGTGTGGCGAGTTCGACCCGACGTACGCTCATCTGGGGCCTGTGGCTGCTGCTGTCGGCCGGCATCGGGCTGGCGCTGGGTTATCGGCTGCTGGGTGGCGCCGAGCAGACGGTCTTCATGCCCGGCGAGATGAGCTACGCCCACCACCAGTTCGGCGTCGACTGTCAGGCATGCCATGGCGAGGCCTTCGCCGGCGGTGAGGCGCTGCAGGCGGCCTGCCTGGACTGCCACGGCGAGCAGATGCGGGCGCGCGACGACAGCCACCCGCGCAGCAAATTCACCGACCCGCGCAACGCCGCCCTGCTGACCCGGATCGAGGCCCGCGAGTGCGTGACCTGCCACCTGGAGCATCGGCCCGAGATCACCGGGCCCATGCAGGTCACGCTGCCGATCGACTTCTGCGCCAACTGCCATCAGGACATCGCCACCGAGCGGCCGAGTCACGAGGGCCTGGGATTCGCCAGCTGCGCCGATGCCGGCTGCCACAACTATCACGACAATCGCGCGCTCTACGAAGACTTTCTGCTGGCCCACCTGCAGGAGTCGCCCGTGCTGGCGGATCCGCGCTTGCCGGTCGCCACCGCGATCGCCCCGCACGGGCCGGCGCTGACGGCGATGGCAGCGGACCACCCGCCAACGCATGCGCTCTCTGCCGAACAGTTCGCAGCCTGGGCCGGCAGCGGGCATGCCGCGGGCGGCGTCAATTGCCGCGACTGCCACGGCGGCGAGGCCGATCTCGAGTGGGTGGCCGAGCCGGCGCCGGCTGCCTGCGAGAGCTGCCATGGCGCGCAGGTGGCCGGCTGGCGGCTCGGCCGCCACGGCATGCGCGCGCATGAGGAGCTGAGCCAGCCGCTGCCGCCGCTGGCTGCCGCCGACGCCCGCCTGCCGATGGCGCCCGATGCGCCCGGCACGCCCGGTTGCACCAGTTGCCATCGGGCCCACGACTTCGACCTCGTCCACGCGCGGGTCGAGGCCTGCCTTGGCTGCCACGCCGACCCCCATTCGCGCAGCTACGCCGACTCGCCCCACGCGGCGCTCTGGCAGGCCGAGCGTGAAGGCCGGGCGCCACCGGGCAGCGGCGTGACCTGCGCGAGCTGCCATCTGCCGGTGGTCGAACGGGCCGGCGCCGAGGGTGAGGCGAGGTGGCTGGCCGAACACAACCAGAGCGCCCACCTGCGCCCGAACGAGCAGTTCATTCGTCCGGTGTGCCTCAACTGCCACGGCATGGGCTTCACCCTCGATGCGCTGGCCGACGAGGCACTGATCGAACGCAATTTCACCGGCCGGCCTGCCGGCCACGTCGACAGTCTGGACATGGTCGCCGCGCGGCTGCGCGATGCCCCCACCCCAGCCGGCGGCGCCGGCACCCCCTGATGGAGATGAAGCGATGATGGATCGAAGCCTGTTTGCGGTCGCCCTGGCCACCCCGGCACTGCTGCTGACTGCCTGCGGCGGCGGTGAACCGGCCGCCGAGGGCGGCATCACGCCGAAGCAGATGGCCGATGCGCTGCACGCGGTGATGGAGGCCGATCGCACGGTCTACACCCGTCGCGTGGTCAACCGTCTGCAGAACAAGGAGCAGGTCATCCAGGCCAGCGAGCACTTCGAGGACGACAAGGCGCTGCCGCTGCCGGCCCAGATGTTCCGCTTCGGCGCCGAGATGGTGGCCGAGAACGAGGCCGCCGGCTTCACCTATTCGCTGCAATCGCTGTGGCCGATCAACGATCAGAACGCGCCGCGCACCGAGGCCGAGAAGACCGGCCTGCAGTTCGTTGCCGACAACCCCGGCGAGAACTACTACACCACCGAGGCGCTGGGCGGCACCGAGTACTTCACCGCGGTCTACGCCGACACGGCGGTCGCGCCGGCCTGCGTCACCTGCCACAACGATCATCGCGACACGCCGCGTTCGGACTTCGAGATCGGCGACGTGATGGGCGGGGTGGTGCTGCGCATCCCGGTCGGCGGCAGTTGAGGCGGCCTCGCCGCGCCCTGCCTTGCCTGGTGGTCTGCCTCGCTGCCTGCGGCGAGGGCGGGCCGCCGGCGCCGGTGCCCGGCGAGGCGCCGGCGCTGACCGGCGAGCGGCTCGAGCAGGGACGCGAGATCTGGCTCGGCACCTGCGGCAACTGCCACGCCCGCGGCGTGGCCGGCGCACCGCTGATCGGCGACACCGCGGCCTGGGCGCCGCGGATCGCCCAGGAGCCGGCCGTGCTTCACGCGCATGCGATCGATGGCTACGTCGGGCCCGACGGCACCATGATGCCGGCCAGGGGCGGCAACCCCGCACTGACCGACGCGCAGGTGCGCGCGGCGGTCGACTATATGGTGGCGGCCAGCCAGCCGCCCCAATGAGCGACATTCCAAGAGGAGATCTTCCATGACCCCCGAGCAAGTCCAACTCGTGCAGCGCACCTGGAGCCGCATCGCGCCCGACAAGGCCGGTGCCGGCATGCTGTTCTACGATCGCCTGTTCACGCAGCACCCCGAGCTGCAGCCGATGTTCAAGGGCGATCGGCGCACCCAGGCGCTGAAGCTGATGAACATGGTCGAGGTGGCCGTGAATGCGCTGGACGATCTCGGCGCCGTGGTGCCGGACGTCGAGGCCATGGGCCGGCGGCACCTGAACTACGGCGTCGAGCCCGAGCACTACGCGCAGGTCGGCGCGGTGCTGCTGTGGACCCTGCAACAGGGGCTCGGCGAAGAATATACGCCGGAGGTCGAGGGCGCCTGGACCACCGTCTATGGCGTGCTCGCCGATACGATGCAGCGCGGCGCGTACGAGAACATCCCCGGCTGAGACGCCGCCCCCGCGGCGCTTGCCGTCTCCGGCGATCCGGTACACTCTGTGACCGGGAGCCCACCGGGCTCCCGACCGCCCGCTCGGTCCCCGTGTCGATGTCAGCCGGAGCCGCCCCTGCTCCAGTACACGCTCAAGCGCCTGCTCGGCGCCATTCCGACGTTGCTGCTGCTGGTGACGCTGGCGTTCTTCCTGATCCGCCTGGCGCCTGGCGGGCCGTTCGACACCGAGAAGAACCTGCCGGCCGAGATCGAGGCCAACCTCGCGGCGAAGTATCATCTGGATGAGCCGCTCTGGCAGCAGTACCTGCGCTATCTCGGCGACCTGGCGCGCGGCGATCTGGGTCCGTCGTTCAAGTACGCCGACTACACCGTCAACGAGCTGATCGCGCAGGGCTTTCCAGTCTCCCTGCGGCTGGGTCTGCTGGCCATCGGGCTGGCGCTGATCGCCGGCGTGGCGGCCGGCACCATCGCCGCCATGCGGCAGAACCGGCCGGCTGACTACACCGTGATGAGCGTCTCCATGACCGGCATCTCGATCCCCAATTTCGTGCTGGCGCCGCTGCTGATCCTGCTGTTCGCGGTCGAACTGCAGTGGCTGCCCGCCGGCGGGCTCGATGCCGGCTGGCAGGTCTGGGTGCTGCCGGTGATCTCGCTGGCACTGCCGCAGATCGCCTACATCGCCCGGCTCACCCGCGGCAGCATGATCGAGGTGCTGCGCAGCAACTACATCCGCACCGCCCGGGCCAAGGGGCTGCCCGGCCGGCGGGTGATCGTCGGCCACGCCCTGCGCCCGGCGCTGCTGCCGGTGCTGTCCTATCTCGGCCCGGCCCTGGCCGGCATCATCACCGGCTCGGTGGTGATCGAGACGATCTTCGGCATCCCCGGCCTTGGCCGCTTCTTCGTGCAGGGCGCATTGAACCGGGACTACACCTTGGTGCTCGGGGTAGTGGTGTTCTACGGCACGCTGATCGTGCTGTTCAACCTGCTGGTGGACCTGCTCTATGCCGCGTTCGATCCACGGGTGCGCCTGCAGTGAGTGCACTGCCCGACGTCGATCCGGCGCCGGCGGCGTCCCGCAGCCTGTGGCAGGATGCGCTGCGCCGGCTGCGCCGCAATCGCGCGGCGCTGATCAGTGCCACCGTGCTTGCCGTGCTGATATTGCTGGTGATCGTCGGGCCCTGGCTCAGTCCCCATGACTACGCCACCAGCGACTGGGACGCTATTCTCGAGCCGCCAAGCCTGGCCAGCGGTCACCCCTTCGGCACCGACTTCCTCGGTCGCGATGTCTTCGTCCGCGTGTTGGTCGGGGGGCGCATCTCGCTGCTGGTCGGCGTCGTCGCCACCCTGGTCAGTCTCTTGATCGGCATCAGCTACGGGGCGGCGGCGGGCTACCTCGGCGGGCGGGTCGACAACGTGATGATGCGGGTGGTGGACATCCTCTACGCCATGCCCTTCATGTTCTTCGTGATCCTGCTGATGGTGGTGTTCGGGCGGAACATCCTGCTGATCTTCGTTGCCATCGGAGCGATCAACTGGCTGGACATGGCGCGCATCGTGCGAGGCCAGACGCTGGCGCTGCGCGAGCAGGAATTCGTCGAGGCGGCACGCAGCTTCGGGGTGCCGGCACCGACCATCATCCGCCGCCACATCGTGCCGAACCTGCTGGGCGTGGTGGCGGTGTACGTGACGCTGACGATCCCGAGCGTGATCCTGGTCGAATCATTCCTGTCCTTCCTGGGGCTCGGCGTGCAGGAGCCGCAGACCAGCTGGGGCGCGCTGGTCAACGATGGCGCTCAGCAGATGCAGTCGGCGCCCTGGCTGCTGGTGTTCCCCGCGGTGTTCCTGGCGGTGACGCTGTTCTGCTTCAACTTCATCGGCGACGGTCTGCGCGACGCGCTGGACCCGAAGCAGCGATGAGCCTGCTGGAGGTCGATCGGCTGCAGGTGGGCTTCGCCGCCGAGGCGGGCGAGGTACTCGCCGTGCGCGAGCTGAGCTATGCACTGGCGCCGGGGGAGACGCTGGGCATCGTCGGCGAGTCCGGTTCCGGCAAGAGCCAGAGCGTGCTCGCGCTGATGGGCCTGCTGCCGGACAACGCCCGCGTGGCCGGCAGCGCGCTGTTCCAGGGCGAGCAGCTGCTGGGCGCACCGGAGGGCCGCTTGCAGAATCTGCGCGGCAACCACATCGGCATGGTGTTCCAGGATCCGATGACCGCGCTCAACCCCTACCTGCGGGTGGAGCGCCAGCTCGCCGAGGTGCTGATGCAGCATCGTGGCGCCGGCTGGCGCCAGGCACGTCACCAGGCCATCGAGATGCTCGAGGCCGTGCGCATCCCCGACGCCGCCCGCCGCGCCCGCCAGTACCCGCACGAGTTCTCCGGCGGCATGCGCCAGCGCGTGATGATCGCCATGGCGCTGCTGTGCCAGCCGCAGCTGCTGATCTGCGACGAACCCACCACGGCGCTGGACGTCACCGTGCAGGCGCAGATCCTGGCCCTGCTCAAGAGTCTGCAGCACGACTTCGGCACCGCCATCATCTTCATCAGCCACGACCTTGGCGTAGTCGCCGGGCTGTGCGACCGGGTGCTGGTGATGTACGCCGGCGAGCTGGCCGAGCAGGCCGAGACCGATGCCCTGTTCGCCGCGCCGCAGCATCCCTACACCCGCGGTCTGCTGCATGCCCTGCCGCGGTTGGATGCCGCCGGCGAGCGCCTGGCGACCATCCCCGGCGCGCCGCCCTCGCCGCAGGCCCGCCCCCCCGGCTGCCCGTTCCACCCGCGCTGCGCGTACCGATTCGCGCCGTGCGATACACAGAATCCGCCACCGAGCACGGTCGGCCCGAACCATATCAAGCGCTGCCACCTGCGAGGCTTCGATGACGCCGCTGCTTGAGGTCGAGCAGCTGACGGTGCACTTCCGGGTCGGCGGTCTCGGCCGGCGCCGCACCGTGCATGCCGTGGACGAGGTCGGCTTTTCGCTGGCGCCGGGGGAGACGCTCGGCATCGTCGGCGAAAGCGGCTGCGGCAAGTCCACGCTGGCGCGGGCGATCTGCGGTCTGGTACCGGCCACGAGCGGGCAGGTGCGCCTGCAGGGCGAGCCGCTGCTGGGCCCTGCGCGGGCGGCGCGCCGGCGGCGCGAGCGGGCGGTGCAGCTGGTCTTCCAGGATCCGCTGGCGGCCCTGGACCCGCGCCTGACCGTGGGCCAGGCGGTGGCCGAGCCGCTGCGGACCCACGAGCCCGGCCTGTCGCGCCTCGAGCTTAGGCGGCGGGTGGATCACATCCTGACGCTGGTCGGCCTGTCACCGGCGTTGCACAACGCCTACCCGCACGCCCTCTCCGGCGGCCAGTGCCAGCGCATCGGCATCGCCAGGGCGCTGATCCTGCAGCCGGCGTTGCTGATCTGCGATGAGCCGGTGAGCGCGCTGGACGTCTCGATCCAGGCGCAGATCGTCAATCTGCTGCAGGATCTGCAGGACGAATTCGGCCTGTCGATGCTGTTCATCGCGCACGACCTGTCGGTGGTCCGGCACATCAGCCGGCGGGTGATGGTGATGTATCTGGGCCGTGCGGTGGAGATCGCCAGCCGTCAGCAGCTGTTCGCCACGCCGGCCCATCCGTACACGCAGGCGCTGCTCGCGGCCGTGCCGGTGCCGGATCCGGCCCGCCAGCGCGAGCGGCTGTTCGCGCCTGTCGTCGGCGACCTGCCCTCGCCGCTGGCACCTCCGCCGGGCTGTCGCTTCCATACCCGTTGTCCGTATGCGGCGGCCCGCTGCCGTGAGCAGGTTCCGCTGCTGCGGCCCTTCGGCGAGGGTCACGCCGTGGCCTGTCATTTCGCCGAGCAGATCGCCGCCGGCGAGCGGCCGGCGCAGCCGGTGGAACCCGCCCGCACGGCGCCGGTCTGAGCACGCGTTCTTTCCGTCCGGGGCTCTCTCACATGCCGAGCAACTCCCTGATTCCCCTGGCGGCCCTGCTGGCCACCCCCTTCCTGCTGAGCGGCTGCGGCGGCGAGAGTGCCGTGATGCAGGGCGGCATGAGCCAGCTGGTCGCTGCGCAGGGCGGCGATGAGGCCGAGGCCGTGGCCGAGGCGCAGGAACGTGCAACCGAGGCTTGCGAGGCGCGCGACTACGAGCGCTTCGAGATCCTCGATCAGCAGCTGCTTCGTCCGGGTGAGGACAATGCTGCCGCCATGGCGCTGCTGCAGGGCGCGACGGTGGCCGAGGACGCCGATCTCGGCAGCTTCATCGACGGCGATACCGACGAGTACCGCCTGATCTGGCGCATTGCCTGTCGCTAGCGGCGCCCCTCGCCGGCTCGGCGGGCTGGCGCTGCTGCTGTGCGTCGGCGCCGCTCTGGCGCAGGCGGTGGCGGTGCTACCTGTGCAAAGGGCCGGTGAGCAGGTCGGCACGCTGGAGCTGATCGCCACGGCGCAGGGGCTTCAACTGGTGCCGCGTATCGAGGGCCTCGCGCCGGGGCTGTGGCGAGTGGACCGGGTCGCCCGATGCGGCGACATGCCGCCCGACCGCCCGCTCACCTGGCTGTGGGCAGACGCCACCGGGCGGATGCGCCTGCCAGTGTTGCTGACGCAGCAGACACTGCCGCTGGCCGGGGTGCTGCAGCTGGAGCCGCCTGGCGGTGCGGGCGCGGACGGGCCGCTGTGCACGCCGCTAACGGCTGGCGGTCGGGTCCGGCAGTCCCAGTGAGCTGGCCGGCACATCCGCCTCGCATAGCCGGGCCAGCGGCGCCAGCCGGGCCTCGCGCTCGGCGGCACTGGCCGCGGTGACCGTCACGTGGCCGAGCTTGCGCCCGGGCCGCGCCGACTTGCCGTAGCGATGGATGTGCAATTCGGGCAGTGCTGCCAGCTGCGCCAGCGGCGGTTCCTCGCCGATCAGGTTGACCATGGCCGCATGGCCGCGGGGCTCGGTGCTGCCGAGCGGCAGATCACAGATCGCCCGCAGGTGGTTTTCGAATTGGCTGGTCTGGGCGCCTTCAATGGTCCAATGGCCGCTGTTGTGCACACGCGGCGCCAGTTCGTTCACCAGCAGGCGCCCTGCCTGCACGAAGAACTCGATCGCCAGCACGCCGACGTAGTCCAGCGCCTCGAGCAGCGCGCCGGCGTAGCGTTGCGCCTGGCGCTGCAGTTCGGGGTCGTCGAACGGGGCGCGTGAGCAGCGCAGGATGCCGCCGTGATGCCGGTTCTCGCTCAGCGGGTAGAAGCGCTGCTCGCCATTGACGCGGCGTACCGCCAGCAGCGAGACCTCGAAGTCGAACGGCACCCAGCCCTCCAGGATCAGCGGCTGGCCGCCCAGCGCCTCCCAGGCAGCGCCGGCCTCGTCCGGGTGTGTCAGGCGGTACTGGCCCTTGCCGTCGTAGCCGAAGCGGCGCGTCTTGGCCAGCGCGGGCGTGCCCAACTCGGCCGCGGCCCCGGCGAGTTCGGCAGCGGAATCGACCGGCGCGAACGGTGCCGTCGGCAGGCCGAGCCGGTGGCAGAGCGTCTTCTCGGCCAGGCGGTCCTGGCTGGTCGCCAGGGCCAGCACCCCGGGGCGTACGGGGCGCTGCGCCGCGAGCCGCTCCACCGCAGCGACCGGCACGTTCTCGAAATCCAGGCTGATCACATCGCTGCGGGCGGCCAGCCGGTCGAGTGCTGCGGCATCGTCGAACGACGCCCGCAGCACGTGGGCCGCGGCGCCGGCCGGGGCCTGCTCGGCCGGATCGAGCACGGTAAAGCGCAGACCGAGCGGAATACCGGCCAGGGCCAGCATCTGTGCGAGCTGGCCGCCCCCCAGGATGCCGATGTTCATGCCGGTGGGGGCAGGGACGGATCGGGATCGGCCAGCACGCGTTCGGTCTGGGCCTGACGGAAGGCAGCGAGACGCTCGGCGATGGCCGGCTCGAACGGCGCGAGAATGGCGGCGGCCAGCAGCGCGGCGTTGATCGCGCCGGCCTTGCCGATGGCGAGGGTGCCGACGGGCACGCCGGCCGGCATCTGCACGATGGAGAGCAGCGAATCCACGCCCGCCAGTGCCTTCGAGGCGACCGGGACGCCCAGGATCGGCAGGCTGGTGCGCGCGGCGAGCATGCCGGGCAGGTGGGCGGCACCGCCGGCACCGGCGATGAGGACCCGCAAGCCGCGGTCGGCAGCCGTGTCGGCGTAGTCGAACAACAGCCCGGGCGTGCGGTGCGCCGACACCACGCGGCACTCGTGTGCCACGCCCAGGTCGGTCAGCGTTCGATCCGTGTGCTGCAGGGTTTCCCAGTCCGAGCGGGACCCCATCACCACGCCTACCAGCGCATCCATCGGCGAATTGTACCCTGCCGGCCGTCCGTGGCCAGTCATCGCCGGCCGATCGGCGCTAACGCGCTTGCAAGTCGGCGAGCATGCGCTGCGCCCGCTGTCGGTCCAGCCGCTCGGTGGCGTCCTCGGCCGGTAGCGTGGTGGCGGTGCGCAGCAGGCGCAATGCCTGCGGGATATTGGCCTGGCGATCGAGCTTGAGCAGGCTGTCGGCGTACTCGACGTAGGCGATGATCAGCTGCGGCGCGATCTCGATCGCCTGCTGGTAGGACTCGACCGCTTCCTCGGCCCGGGCACCGTAGGTCACGCGGGCGAGAAAGCCGCCGACCTGGCTCACGATTTCGGCGTGATAGGCGCCGAAGGTCGCCAGCGCCTCGGGATGGCGCGGTGCGAGCTCCAGCGTCTCGCGCAGCGTATCGCGGATGCGCCCGGCCATGCCCTGGGCCAGCGCCGTGGGAATGGAGATGCCCTGGCTGTAGCGGCCCATCACATAGGCCTGCTCGAACAGGATATTGGGATCACCCGGGTCCGCCTCACCGAGCGCCTGTTCGATGTCGTGCATCTGGCTTCGATAGCGATCGGTCCGCTCCGCCTCGGGGACGAGATAGGTCGTATGGATCGCCCGGGCGCGGCTGGCGGGATAAAGCCCCAGCAGGCCGAGGGGCTCGGCGAGCCGCCATGCCTGTTGGTAGTCGCCGCGGTGATAGGCGCGCCAGGCATCCTGCAGCTCCGCCGCCAGACCGGCGTAGTCCTGACGCCGCGCCGCAGGCAGACTGGCGGCGAGCGCCGGATTCTCTGCCAGCCGCGCACGCACGCGGGCGGCGTCCGGATAGGGTTCCTGATCCCCTGCATGCAGCGCCGGCCAGGCCGCCCGCAGGCGTTCACCGCTGAAGTCCAGCCCCGCCTGTACCTCGGCGGGGGTGGCGTACCAGCGGCCAGGCTCGGCGTGGGCCGTGCCCAGCAGGCTCGTGACGAGCAACGCCATCAACAACAGACCCGGCACGCGGGCGGGCAAGCGCAACATGTTTCTCTCCAGCAGTGGTGCGTCGGCCGTGCAGCCGGCGTTCAATCGCGGCGGGTGAACTCGCCCTCGATCGTCCGCCCGCCGGAGGCCGGCGGCGTAGGGGGTGCACCGGCGAACTGTGGCGGCAGATGGCGGCGGATCAGGGCCCGTCGCAGCGGCGGGACCAGCAGCGCGAAGCCGGCGGCATCGGTCAGGAACCCTGGCGTCAGCAGCAGGGCCCCGGCGATCAGCAGACACGCCGCCTCCAGCATCGGTTCCGCTGGCGGCTGCCCGGCGGCGAGCTGTGCCCGCAGCCGCTGCACGGTGGCCAGCCCCTCGCGCCGCACCAGCCAGCTGCCGAGCGCGGCGGTCAGCAGCACCAGGCCGAGCGTCGGTGCGGCGCCGAGCGCACCGCCCACGCGCAACAGCAGATAGAGCTCGGCCAGCGGCACGAGCGCGAACAGCGCGAACAACACGGTCAATGGACGCATGCGGGCACGGTAGGGCCGGTCGCGACCGGATACAAGGCCGGGCTGCTCAGATGCTGCCCGGGAAGGCGACGCCGGCATCGAGGGTGCGTTGCAGTTCGCGCAGCCGGGGCACATCGGCGCCGAACAGGATCATGGCGCCACCGCCGGTCAGCGGCCGGATCAGGCCGACCTCGCCGGCCGGTGCCGGCGTGAGCGCCCGCGGCGCGGGGGCTGGGCCCGGCAGCAGGTAGACCGTGATCGGGCCGTGGACGCCGCCGCCATAGACCACATGGGCGCCATCGCGCCCACCGACCGTACAGGCGGTCGCGTGCAGCGGGGATGGCAGCGCGCCGCGCACCTCGCCGCCCAGGTGGGCGATCAGGGCTGGCAGCGGTTGTTCGCCGGCCACCTCGCCGCTGAGCAGATGGGTGGGATGCGCGCGCATGTGACGCGCCGCGAGCGTGGCGAGATCCGGCGTCGGGCGCAGCGCCGTCACCAGCGTCAGGCCGACCGCGCCGATGGCGGCGGCAGCAGCCAGGGCGGGCAGCCAGCGCCGTCGGCGTGCCCAACCCGCCGGTGGTATGGCAGTGGCGACCGGCACTTCCAGCGCATCGTGCAGCGCGGCTTCGAAGGCGAGCGCGCGATGCTCGAACGTGGCGCAGTCCGGGCACTGGTGCCGATGCGCCGCCCGGGCCTGACGTTCCAGTGGCGTCGCCAGGCAGTGCTCGCGAAACTGCTGGCAGTTCATGGCGACGTGCCCGGCGGGGCGAGCGCGGTCAGCAGCCGGTGACGGGCGCGGAACAGCCGCGTCATGATGGTGCTGGGCGGGAGTTCGAGAATGGTGGCGATCTCGGCCACGCTGTGGCCGAGCAGCGCCTGCAGGACCAACGGCTCACGATAGTGCGGCGGCAGCGCCTCGATGTGCCGGCGCAGCAGCGCCCGGTCGGCCAGGTACTGATGCTCGAGCAGTGCGCCGTCGATCAGCGCATCCGGCTCGGTTTCCACGCGTTCCAGCCGCTTGCGCTCATAGACGCGGGCGTGCTCGCGCCGCAGCGTGGTGATCAGCCAGCCCTTGAACGCCCCGGCCTCGCGCAGCTGGCCCTGGCTACGCCAGGCGCGCAGCAGGGTTTCCTGCACGAGATCCTCGGCCAAGTGCCGATCGCCACACAGCCAGGCGGCGTAGCGCCGCAGGTCGGCCAGGTGTGCATTCACGTGCCGCTCGAACTCGTTCATGACCCTCCCTGCCGATGAGACCGGATGTAGTGCGATCCGCTTGCACACTGCCGGTGGTGAAAGCCAATCCGGCCTGTGCCGGTCTTGTTGGTTGCCCCGTCAGTATGGCGGGGCGGGAATCAACCTGATGGAGTGAGTTTCATGCGTGGATCTTGGCAGATGGGTGGATTGCTGGTGCTGCTGGCACCGGTCGCGGCACTGGCCGCCAATCCCTTCGAGGTGGCCGAACTCGGCCACGGCTACGGCCTCGACGGCCTCCAGCAGCAGGCCGCCGAGGGGGAGTGCGGCGAAGGCAAGTGTGGTGAGGGCAGCTGCGGGGAGTCGGAGGACAAGACCGGCGAGGGCAAATGTGGTGAGGGCAAGTGCGGCGGCTAGCCGCTGCCACGGCGGGCGTCATCGGGACGCCCGCCGACCTCGCCACCGTTCCGGCCGGCACGGGGATCGGGCTGCGCCGGGCGCTGCTCGACGAGCTGTTGGTACAGCGGCCGGCGCTTGACTTCCTGGAGCTGGCGCCGGAGAACTGGATCGGGCTGGGTGGCCGGTTCGGCGAGCGGTTGACCGAGATCGGCCGCCACTACCCGCTGATCGCGCACGGGCTGTCCCTCTCGCTCGGAGGGCCCGATCCTTTGGATGCGCGCTTCCTGCATCAGCTGCGCACGTTCCTCGATACGCACGGCGTACGCAGCTTCAGCGATCATCTTGCGGCCACCACCGATGGCGCGCAGCTCTATGACCTGATGCCGTTGCCGTTCGCGCCGGCCATGGTCCGCTATGTCGCCGATCGCATCCGCCAGGTGCAGGATGTGCTGGGCCGGCGCATCGCGATCGAGAACCCGTCCTACTATCTCGCGCTCAGCGACGACCTAACCGAGCTCGATTTTCTGCTGGAGGTCCTGGAGCAGGCCGATTGCGATCTGCTGCTGGACGTCAACAACGTCTATGTGAATGCGATGAACCACGGCTATGACGCCGAAGCCTTCATCGCCGCCATCCCCCCCGGGCGCGTGCGTTACCTGCACGTGGCGGGGCATCGTCCGCCACAGCAGGGGCTGCGCATCGATACGCACGCCGAACCGGTCGCCGAGCCGGTGTGGGCCCTCCTGACCGGCGCCTATCGTCGTTTCGGGCCGCTGCCCACCCTGCTCGAGCGCGACGGCAACCTGCCGCCGCTGACGGCACTGCTGGCCGAGCTGGCGCATTGCCGCGCGTTGCAGCAGCCGGGTCGCACGCAATGAGGGTGTCGGTGCCACCCGTGGCCGGACTGGCCGAGCTGCAGGCACTGCAACGGGATTTCGCGGCCTACCTGCGCGATCCGGCGCGGCCGCTGCCGGCAGGGCTCGACCCGGCCGCGGCGGCCATCTACGCCCAGTTGTTTCGCCGCAACCTGAGCAGCCTGTTGGGCGCCGCCTATCCGATGCTGCGCCGGCTGTTGCCGCCCGCGCAGTGGCAGCTGCTGGTGGCGCGGTTCTACGCCCAGCAGCGGTACACCACGCCGTTGTTCCCCGGCATCGCCGGAGAGTTCGCCCGCTGGCTGGCCGAGGCGGCACCTGCCGACTCGCCCACCATGCCGGATTGGGTTGCCGAGCTGGCCGACTGGGAATGGCTGGAAGGCGACCTGGCGCGGTCGCCCGCGAGGCTCGGGCCGTCGCCGACCGGGCCCCTGCCGCGCGGACCGCTCGCGCTCTCGCCGCTGGTGCGCCGGCGCCGTTACCGCTGGCCGGTGCATCGGCTGGCGCCAGAGGCCATTCCGGCGCGGCCTCCCGCGCAGCCGAGCGAGCTGCTGATGTGGCGCGATCGGGGCCAGGCCGTGCGTTTCCTGGCGCTGAGCCCGCTTGCCGCCCAGCTGCTGGCCCGGCTCGAGCAGCGCCCGCACGCCGCCGCAGCGCTCGGCCTCGTCCTGCCCGCGCAGCAGCCGGCGGGCCTGCGCGCGCTGCTGGAGCGACACCTGCCGCCGTTGCTGGAGTGGCTGTGGCGCCAGGATGTACTCATCACGCTGGAGGAGGCCGAGGCATGCCGCTGATCGTCGCCTGGCAAGGCCTGATCGATCGACTGGAGCGCGCCGGTCGCTGGGCCGGCCTCCTGCCCCTGCGCTGGCTGCTGGCCTGGGAATACTTCGAGGCCGGCTGGACCAAGTTCACGGGTGAGAACTGGTTCGCCGGCATCCGGCAGCAGTTCCCTTGGCCATTCGACCTGCTGCCTCCGGCGCTGAACTGGCAGCTCGCGACCTGGGCGGAGCTACTCGGCGGTGTGCTGCTGTTCCTCGGCCTGGCGACCCGGCCGGTGGTGGTGGTGCTGATGGGCCTGACGCTGGTCGCGACCTGGGCGGTGCATCTGCCGGATGCCTGGCCGGGCCTGCTGGCACTGCACGAAGGCTATGCCATCCGCGACACCGGCCAGGGCAACTTCAAGCTGCCGCTGCTGTTCCTGGTGATGTTCCTGCCGTTGCTGTGCTTTGGCCCCGGCCGGCTCAGTCTCGACGCCTGGCTGATGGCCCGCCTCGCACGCAGCGGACGGTGAGGATCGCGGTCGGTCCGGCCGCCGGCGGGCTGGCGGTGCTGATCGCGTTGGCGTTCGGCGTCGATGCGCTGTGGCCACCGCGCCTGCCCTGGACTGCCGACGTGCTGCCGACGCTGTTCTGGCTGGCCGCGGCGCTGTGGCTGTTGACCGTGATCTGGCAGCGCCCGCTCGCCCGCGTGCCGTTCGTGCCCCTGCCGTTCGCCGTGATTGGCGGCCTCGGTCTGGTGCTGGTGGACAGCAGCTGGCGCGGTGGCGCCGCGCCGGCGCAGGCGCTGCTGCGCGGCATCGTCGTGGTGGGCTACCTGACCGCCGCGTGGTGGAGTCTGGAGGCGGTGCGTGTGCGCCAGCCCTGGACGCTGCCGCTGGCGGGTCTGCTGACGGCGGCCGGCGCAGCGCTCGGTGGTTCACCGCTCCTGCTGCGCTGGAGCCTGATCGTCACGACGGTAACGGGACTCGCGATGAGCATCGGCGGCCGCGGGATCGGCGCCAGTCCGTCGCTGCAAGTTCCGGTGGCTGCGCTGCTGCTGCCGGTGCCCGCCGTGGTCTGGCTGCATGGCGCACTGCCCGGCCGCTGGCTGCTGCCGTTGGCGCTCTGGCCGGTGCTGTTGCCGCCGCTCGCCGGCGCCGCGCGCTGGACGCCGCTGGTGGCAGGCGTGCTGGTGCTGGCGGCGCTGCTGCTGACCGCGCCGATCACGCGGCTGGGGTGGCTCGGCGGCTGAGCCGGTTGTCCCCGGCGGCGGCGAACGGCATGCTCGCAGCATTGCCATCCCAGCCGTGCCGATGCCCAGCCAGCCACTGCCTGCGACCGCCGTGCCCGCCGCCGATGACGCCCTCTGGGACACGCTGCGGCGCATCGGCGCGCATTTCGCCCGCCCCGGCGCTGGCCCATGGCAGGGGCTCCTGGCCGACGGTAGCCGCCTCGACGTCGCGCCGGGCGGCCGCTGGCAGGCCAGCCGGCGATTGCCCGAACCGGTGGTCGCGTGGTTGGAGCTGTATCTGCCGTTGGCGGCCGCTGCCGGCAGCTTCGTGATCGCGCATCTCGGCCAGAGCCTCGACGGCTGCATCGCGACTGCCAGCGGCGACGCCTGCTTCGTCACCGGACCGGAGAACCTGGATCATCTGCACCGGCTGCGGGCACTGGCCGACGCCGTTCTCGTCGGCGCCGGCACCGTGGCCAGCGATGATCCGCGCCTGACCGTCCGCCGTTGCCGCGGTACGCATCCGGTCCGTGTGGTGCTGGACCGGCACGGTCGGGCGCCGCGGCAGGCCCGCGTGTTCACCGACGGCGCGGCGCCGACGCTGTGGGTACGGCCGGCCGCCGCCGCGCCGGCCCCATGCGTCGACAGCCTGGATGTGCCGATGGCAGTGGGCGGTGACCTGGATCTGCGGGCGCTGCGGGCAGCGCTCGCCGCGCGGGGTCTGCCGCGCATCTTCGTCGAGGGGGGTGGCGTGACGGTTTCGGCCTTTCTCGCGCAACGGGCACTGGATCGCCTGCACCTGACGGTGGCCCCGGTGCTGATCGGCGCGGGCCGGCCCGGGGTGGTGGTGCCGCCGGCACCGCAGATGGCCGATGCCTGGCGGCTGCAGGGGCGCGTCCATCGTCAGGGCACGGACGTGCTGTTCGACTGCCTGCCGCCATGAGCCGCTCCGGGGCAGCACACGCGGCCGCCCTGTGGGTGACCGGGCCCGGCACGGCGGAGATCCGCGCCGAGACGCTGCCTGCGCTCGCTCCCGGCCAGCTCGGCGCCCGCGCGCTCTACAGCGGCATCAGCCGTGGCACCGAGCGGCTGGTCTGGCGCGGGCAGGTGCCCGCCTCCGAGCGCGAGCGGATGCGCTGCCCGCATCAGGCGGGCGACTTTCCCTGGCCCGTCAAGTACGGCTACAGTTGGGTCGGCGAGACCGACGAGGGGCAGCGTGTGTTCTGCCTGCACCCGCATCAGGACCGCATCCACGTCGCGCGCGAGGCCCTGCAGCCGATTCCCGCGGGCGTGCCGGCGCGCCGGGCGGTGCTGGCGGCGAACATGGAGACCGCGCTGAACGCCATCTGGGATGCGCGCGCCACCGCCGGACAATCGATCCGGGTGATCGGCGGCGGTGTGGTCGGCATGCTGGTGGCCTACCTGGCCGCGCGGCTGCCGGGCGCCGAGGTGCAGTTGGTGGATCGGCAGGCCGATCGCGGGCCGGTGGCCGCACGTCTGGGCGTGCCCTTCGCCCTGCCGGCCGCGGCGGCGCCGGCGGCGGATCTGGTGCTGCACGCGTCGGGCCACGCCGACGGGTTGGAGCTCGCCCTGTCCCTGGCCGGTGAGGAGGCAACGCTGGTCGAGCTGAGCTGGTATGGCGAACGGCCGGTCGCGGTGCCGCTCGGGCACGCGTTTCATCCGCGCCGGCTGCGGCTGCTCTCCAGCCAGGTCGGCACCGTCGCGCCGTGCCAGCGGCCGCGCTGGGACGCCGGCCGCCGCCTGCGGCTGGCCCTCGAGTTGCTGGCCGATCCGGCGCTGGAGGCGCTGCTGGAGCCGGATATCGACTTTCATGCGCTGCCGGCGATGGCCGCGCTGTTCGCCGGTCACGGGGGAACGCCGGTGGTCGCCTATCCGCCGCCAGGGGAGGCGGCCGCGCGAGGTGGGTTGAACCGGTAGATGTAAGGAGCCGCTGGTGTTCGAGTTGACGGTCAGCGATCACGTGATGATCGCGCACAGCTTCACGGGGGCGCTGTTCGGCCCCGCCCAGCGCCTGCACGGCGCGACCTACGCGGTGGAGGTCGGCTTCATGACGGAGCGGCTGGACGCCCATGGTCTGATCGTGGACATCGGCGCGGCGCAGCAGGCACTGGCGGCGGCGCTGGCACCGCTCGCCTACCAGAACCTCGATGAACTGCCGCAGTTCGCCGGCCGTAACACCACCACCGAGGTGCTGGCCCAGTACCTCGCCCAGTCGCTGGCCGAGGCGGTGCGTGCCGGCGCGCTGGGACCCTCCGCACCGGCGCGGGTGCAGCGGCTGGCGGTGACGCTGCGCGAATCCCCCCGTGCCTGGGCCCGCTACGAGCAGGTCCTGTGAGCGAGACCCTGCATGTGGCCGTGCCCGGTGCGCTGGATCAGCCGACCGGCGGCTACCGCTACGACGCCGCGCTCGTCCGCGCCCTGCGCAACCGCGGCTGGCAGGTCGTGGTGCACGAGCTGCCCGGGTGCCATCCGCTGCCGGACCCCCCTGCCGTGGCCGGCGCCGAGCGCACACTCGCCGCGGCGGCGGGGTCGACGCTGGTGGTCGACGGCCTGTGCCTGCCGGCATTTGCGCGTACGACTTGCGCCGGCGTGCGGCTGGTGGCGCTGATCCATCACCGGCTGACCCGAGAGACCGGCACGCCGGCCGCCAGCATCGCGCCGCTGGTCCGGTTGGAGCGGGACGGCCTGCAGCGGGCGCAGCTGATCATCTGCACCTCCGCGGCGACCGCCGCGGATCTGCAGCGGGCTTACGGTCTGCCCAGTCCCCCGCTGGTCGCGCCACCGGCGATCGAGACGACGGCGCCGCGGACGCCATGGGCGCGGGCACCGCGGCGGTTGCTGGCCGTCGGCGCACTCGTGCCGCGCAAGGATGTGCTGCTGCTGATCGAGGCGCTGGCGCCGTTGCGTCATCTGCCGTGGCGCCTGGACATCGTCGGCGACGACAGCCGCCATCCGGCCTACGCCCGCCGTGTGCGCAGCCGGTGTCGCCGCCACCGCCTGGTCGGTCGGATCCGGCTGCACGGCGCCATCGCCGACTGGCGCCGCCGCCGCCTGTTGCGCCAGGCCGACCTCTTGTTGGCCGCCTCGCGGCACGAGGGCTACGGCATGGCGGTGGCGGAAGCCGCGGCCGCCGGGCTGCCGATTCTGGCGACGGCGACGGCCGCGGTGCCGGCGGTGTTCGCTGCGGCGGCCGTCACGCGCGTGCCGGCCCGGGATCGGCTGGCAATGACACAGGCACTCGCCGTGCGCGCGCCGGCGGCCTGGGCGCCGCGATACCGGCGGGCCCGGCGCCACGCCCCGCGGTGGGCGACGCACGATCCCGCCGCGTGCATTGCGCCCGCGTTATGCGCCCTCGCGCGGCCTCGGGTGATCGGCGCGTGAGTGCGCTCGCCCACACCAGCTTCGGCGCCGACTGGCTGGAACTGCGCGAACCTCTGGATCTGGCGGCTCGCGATCCCGGCCTGCTGGCGCGGTTCGGGAGCTGCGTCGAGAACGGGGTGGTGCAGGAATGCGGCGCCGGGCACGGCGCACTGCTGCGGGCGGTGGCGCCGGCCCTGCGCGGGCGGGTGCACTGGCACGCCTACGATCACGACACCGCCCTGCTGGCCGAGCTGTCGCCGCGCTTCACGCGCTGGGGCGAGCGGCAGGGGGACTGGCGGCCGCTGGCGACGGACGAGGACGGCGAGCCGGCCGGCAGCGCCACGGGCCGCTGGCAGGGGCGCCGGGCGCAGCTCGCCGCCCAGACGCATGTGGTCGACCTGGCGCAGGGGCTGCCGATGCTCGAAGCCTCGGCCATCGCCTGCAGCGCGTGGCTGGATCTGGTGTCGGCGGACTGGCTGACCGCGCTGGGGCGGCAGCTGGCGACGGCGCAGGTGCACACGCTCTATCTCAGCATGACGATCAACGGCGAGATCCGCTTCACGCCGGCCTCCGGGGAGGACGAACTCCTCGTTTCGGCCTATCTTCGTCACATGGAGCAGGACAAGGGTTTTGGTCCGGCGCTCGGCCCGGCGGCGCAGCCCCGGCTGACCCAATGGCTGGATGAGGGCGGCTACGCGCTGGACTGGGCACGCAGTGACTGGCGGCTGGATTGCGCGCATGCGGCCGCGACCCGGCATTGGCTGCGGGGTCTGGCAACGGCCGCCGTGGCGCACTCGCCGATGCTTCGGGAAGTGGCCGAGGCGTGGCTGCATCGGCGGCGCGCAGAACTGGCCGGTGGCTGGCTGCAGGTCGAAATCGGTCATTTCGACCTGCTGGCGACGCGAAACTGAGACATGCCCAGGCGGTCGCCGACGGCACTGCGGCGCGCGACGGGTGGCTGGCTGCTGGCCGGCGCCCTGGGACTGGGGCTTGCCGATCTGGTGGCAGCCGCCGTCCTGCCCGACCTCGCCCTCGCGGGTGGTTGGCTGATCTATCTGCTGGCCGCCGCTTGGGTGGCCGGTAATCTGCATCGACATCCCCACCTGCGCTTCGGCGCCGGTAATGCCGTTTCGCTGCTGCGGCTGGTGGTGTTATGTCTGCTGGTGACGCTGCTCGCGGGCGCCAGGCACGGCAGCTGGCTGGCGTTGACGCTGGCCATCCTCTTCCTGCTGCTGGACGGCGTGGACGGTTACGCTGCGCGACGCGACGGCACCTGCTCGGCGTTCGGCGCACGTTTCGACATCGAACTCGATGCGCTGTTCGTGCTGCTCGCCTGCGGCTGGCTGTGGTGGGCCGGCAAGGCGCAGGCCTGGGTGCTGCTGGGCGGCCTGCCGCATTACCTCTTCGTGTGCGGCCGCTACTGGCGGCCCGGCTGGCGCCGCTCGCTCGCGCCGAGTCGCCGGCGCGGCACCATCGGCATGGTGCAGGCGGGCGTGCTTGCCGGTTGCCTTGTGCCCATCACCGGCCCGCCGCTGACGACGGTGGCGCTCGGTGCGGCCCTGTTGCTGGTGGCGGTCTCGTTCTGGCTGGACCTGTGGCCGCTGGCCCGGCACGGGCTCAATGCCAGTGCAGCAGGTGAGCCACCTGCGGCAGCACGAGGGCTGTAGCGGCCCCGGTGAGGCTGAGACCGACGGCGGCCAGGGCGCCCGCCCGGACATCCCGCTCGAAGGCCAGCGCCGTGCCGAAGCCATGGGCGCCCACTCCCAGCGCGAGGCCGGCCGCAGCGCCATCCTGCCCGGCGGCCCGCCAGACCAGAGGGGCGAGCAGGCAGCCCACCAGCCCGGTGAACAGCACTGCTCCTGCCGCCAGGGCGACATCGCCCCGCAACTGGGTGGTGATGGCGATGGCGATGGGTGTGGTGACCGATTTGCTGGCGATCGAGCGCAGCGTGACCTCGGACAGGCCGAGCAGCCAGCCCAGCGCCAGGGCACTGGCGGCGGCGACGAACGCGCCGGCCAGCAACGCCCCGGCCAGTGGCCAGAAGATCCGCCGGATGCTGCGCGCCTCCTGGAACAGCGGCACGCCGAGCGCGACCGTGGCTGGCCCCAGCAGCGCATGCAGCGGGTAGGCGCCGGCAAAGTAGGTGTCGTACGGGATCCCCGCCGCCAGCAGCGCCGCGATCAGCAGGCCGATGGCGACGAAGGCTGGATGCCACCACGGGCTGCCGCGGCGCCAGCGGTACAGGCGGCGTCCCAGGGCGTAAGCGAGCAGCGTCGCGCCACAGGCGGCGAGAGCCAGCAACGGCCAGCCGAGCTCCACTCCGGCCATCAGCCGGTGGCGGCCCGCAGCCGGCGATAGCACCACACGGTGGTCAGCATGGCCAGCAGGGTGCTGATCGACAGTACCGCCACCAGCGCCACGCCCTCGCTGGCCAGGCGTTCGCGCTGGGTCATCAGGCCCACCCCGGCCGGGATGAACAGCAGGGCCAGGTGGCGTTGCACCAGTCCGCTCAGCCAGGCGAGGGCCGGCGGCAGTTCGCCGCGCCAGCCGAGCCAGCCGGCCAGCAGCAGCATCCCCGCCACCGGTCCGGGCACGGCCAGCTGCGAGAGCATCACCAGGGCCGTGCCGGCGGCCTGGAACAGGAGCAGGCGCAGGCACTCCCGCAGCAGCGCGGAGATCGGTGGCACCCCGGCCAGCGCCGCCGCGGACCGGTGCCTCACCGGCCGCGCATGCCCCGCACGAGGTGGGTCATGCTGCCGAACACCTTCAGCCGCCGCGACTGCGCGCCGTAGATGTGCACCTCGTTGTGCGTCAGGCCGCCCTCGCGCCGGCAGGTCCGGCTGTTGGCCACCAGTGCCTCGCCGCGCGCCGGCTCGATGAAGGCCGCCTGGATAGTGAGCGTCACCGCCATGCCGAACTCCTGCGCCAGCGAGGCGCCGGAGCTACCGCCGGTGTTGTCGAGCAGCATGAGCATCTGGCCGGCGGCGATATTGCCGTCGCTGTCGTAGTGATCGGCGACGTCCTGCTGGACCATCTGGGCCTGCCCGTCGCCCATGAAGGTGACCTCGGCGCCCGGATGCAGCCGTGACATCGCGCGGTTGAACATATCGACCATCATCTTCATCCGCGGCTCGCGCATCTCGTCGAGCGTGCGCAGCGGCAGCGCTTCGGCCGGCTCGTTGTGATGGGTGATCGGCGCATCCCCGTCGAGCGGCAGGCAGCGGAACAGCAGCGCGCTGCGGGCAATCTGCTCGCCTTCGGCATTGTCGACGTGGCAGTGGACGAACAGGAATTCGCGGGTCTGGCGAACCACTCGCGCATGGGCAATGAGCGTCTCCCGGCCCCCGCCCTTGAGGTAGGAGACCTGGAAGTCCAGCAGCCGCGCCTCGCGCCCCGCCGGTGCCAGCAGGCCATGGGCCAGCAGCCGGCCGGCATCCACCAGATAGGTGGCGATCTTGCCGCCGTGCGTGCGCCCGCCGGGATTCATGTTCTGAGCGCGGAAGGGCAGCGTCATCTCCAGCGCCGGCGTCTGCGCCTCGGAGGTGGCCGTGACGCTCGCGCCCAGGGCACGTCCCCAGGCGTCGCCCGCGTAGCGTTCGTTCAGGTCTTCCGGCGTGAGCATTGATAACATCCCGGGCAAAACGGCCATCATACGCGGCGGGATTCGCCCGCACGGGAGGACGCTTGGACCGGGACATCTACAGGGGCCGCATCTTCACGGTGCGCGAGGAAACCCACGAGCTGCCGAACGGGCATCGCGAGACACTCGATCTGGTGCGCCATGGCGGCGCGGCCGCGGTGGTGGCCATGGACGCACAGGACCGCATCTGCCTGTTGCGCCAGTACCGCGTGGTGGTGGACGAATGGCTCTGGGAGGTGCCGGCCGGCCGGCGCGAACCGGATGAGCCGCCCGAGGCGACGGCCCGGCGCGAGCTGGCCGAGGAGGCCGGCCTGCAGGCGGCGCAGTGGGAGGCGCTGGGCCCGATCCTGCCGACGCCGGGCTTCTGCGACGAGCGCATCCACCTGTACCTGGCACAGGGCCTCGCGCCAGCGCCGCTGGCACGCGAGCCGGGAGAGATCATCGAAGTGCACTGGCTGACACTGGCCGAAGCCGAGGCCGCGATACACGCCGGCGAGCTGACGGACGGCAAGACTCAGTGCGCGTTGTATCGCTACCGTCTCTGGCGCAGCGCCGCGCCCTGAGACCGGCTCAGCGCTGGTAGATGCCCCGTCGGCGTGGCACCCACCAGACGAAGCCGAGCAGCAGCGTCTTCAACACGACGTTCGGCGGCGAGACGTTGCGCCCGCGCAGGGCCAGAAAGGCGATCGGCACCTCCAGCACGTGAATGCCCAGCACGATCAGCCAGAGCGTGGCGAGCGGGTGCGCGAAGCCCGCAGCACTGAACAGGCCGAAGCCCAGTCCGAGCAGATGGAAGGCGAGGGTGGCGGCGCCTTGCACCTGCCAGAAAGCGCGGGACTCGAACATCGACGATCCTTCGTCATGGCGACGCAGGAACGTTAGCAGAATCCGCCGGCGGCGCCAGCGCCGGCCTAGGCTTCGGCGGGCGTCAACTCCACCGGTTTGCCATGGCTGTTGACCGTCTGCAGCCGCACCGGGCGGCGCCAGACCGAGTGAATGTAGCCGAGCACCTTGCGGGCTGATTCCGGATCGAGGCCGCGGCCGTCCACCCGGTGGTCGTGATGCAGCCGCAGTTCCCCGCCGCTGCCGAGCTCGGTGACGCTGATCCGCGGCGCGCCGAAGTGATACTTGGGCGCCAGCAGGGCCTCCTTGATGGCATCCAGGTCGTAGTCGCCGACGGCGACCTCGCGTTGCCGCCGCCGCGTCCGGAACTGGAACAGGTTCAGCTCCCGGGCGAGGGCGTCGTCCAGATGATTGCGGATGAAGCTGAAGTCGTCCTCGAGCGACATGATCTGCCGGGCGGCTGCCATTCCCTGCGCCTCGATGATCTTCTCCCAGAGCCGGAATCCCAGATGGTAGGGATTGACCTGCAGGGCGATCTGCTCCTCGCCGCCGTAGGGGCGCACCACGTCGGAATGCGTCTTGATGGCGTCGACGTACATCTCCTGCGGCAGGAAGTCCGCCTCGCGCAGCAGCCGCGCATGCCAATACGAGGCCCAGCCCTCGTTCATGATCTGGCAGGCGAAGATCGGCTGGAAGTAGAACGACTCCTCCCGCACGGCGAGGAAGATGTCCCGCTCCCAGCCTTCCAGCTCCGGCGCGTAGTGGGCGATGAACCACAGCAGGTCCTGCTCCGGATGCGGCGGCACGGGTGCCCGCGCCGGCGCCGATCCCCCGGCCTCCGTAGGGGCGTCGTCGGCCAGGCTACGATAGCGGGCGGTGAAGGGATCCTCCGCGTTGGGCGGTGCCTCGACGGGACGGACGCCGGGATAGCGCGTCCGGTGCAGGTCCTGGTGGATGTCGACGTGCTGTTCCAGGGCGAAGGCGGCGTCGAGCAGCCGTTCCACCCGCTGCTGGCCGTGCCGCTCCATGGCGTCGGTGATCTGCTGCGCGTGGCGGGCGGCCTGCTCGACGATGTGGTAGCCGGCCTGATCCTGCACGCGGCGGAACAGCAGGTTGTTCTTGCTGAAATCGGCATGGCCCAGCACGTGCGCGGTGACCAGCGCATTCTCAGTGTCGCGGTTGCTGTCCATCAGGTAGGCGTGGCCGGGATCGCCCGGAACCACCACCTCGAAGATGTGTGAGTGTCCCATCCGGTGCTGGATCAGCTGATGGATGTAGCGCACGCCGAAGGACCAGTGCGGCATGCGCACCGGCAGTCCGTAGGAGGCGATCTCCAGCATGAATTCCGCCGGCACCTGCTCGAACTGCACGGGGAAGTAGTCCAGCCCGAGGCTGCGGCCGAGCGCTTCGATCTCCTGCTGGTAGACCAGGGCATTGCTGCGCATGGCGATCAGACCTCCGCCTGCCGGGTGAAGAAGGCGCGAATCGCCTCCCAGACATCATCCTCGGTGTGCAGGGCATAGCGCCCGCCGCGCCCGTTGTCCCCGATGACCTCATCGAAGATCCGCGAGGTTTCCGGATAGCGCGGAATGTGGCCGTGCGCGCCGACCTCGACGTAGCCGCTGAAGTTCGCCAGCCCCTGCAGGCGGGTGAGTGAAGCGACCGCGCCTTGATGATCGTCCGGAAAGTTCTCGCCGTCCGAGGCGTAGAAGAAGTAGATGTTGTAGCTGGCCGGATCGTAGCGCTCGTCGAGGATCTCCAGCGCCTTGTCGAAGCAGGTGGAGGCCACGGTGCCGCCCTGGCCGCTGACCTGGAAAAATTCCTCCTCCGAGAACTCCCAGGCTTCCACCGTGTGGGCGATGAAGGCGGTGTCCAGCCGCGGATAGCGCCGCCGCACGCCCTGCAGGGCCCAGAAGAAGAAGCTCTTGGCCAGCACGCGCTCGCGCTCGCCCATGGAACTCGAGGCATCCAGGCCGAACAGCACCACCGCCCGGCTTTCCGGCTGCGGGCGTCGGCGCAGCTGGCGGTAGCGCAGATCCTCATCGATGAAGGCGGGCTGCCCCTCGGTCACCGCACGGCGCTTCACGGCCTCCTTCAGCGTGCGTCGCCGGTCGAGCCGGGCCCGGGCGCCGCGCTTGTTCCAGCCCTCCCGCTGCCATTGATCGTCCTCGATCTCGCTGCTGTGGCGCGGCTGCAGATCCGGCAGGGCGAGTTCTTCCCAGAGCCAGTCGATGATCTCGTCGAGCTTCATCTCCAGCACGAAGTCGAAGCCGCCGTTGCCGCTGCCGCCCGCCCCGGCGCCTTCTTCCCCCTCACCCTGCTGGGGCTGGGCGGGTTTGAGCACATCGCCGGGTTTGACATTGCTGCCCTGGCCGACGCCGCTCTGCTCGCTCTCACGGGCGAGCCTGAAGCGATAGTGCTCCAGAAAGCGCACCGGCATGCGAACCCGCCGTTCGCCGTCCGCGGTGATGACGTCCGCCTCGGCGATCAGGCGCGGCAGGTTCTCCCGAACCGAGGCCCGGATCTTCTGGTTGTGCCGCAGCCAGTCGCGCGCGCCGCGCGAGAACAGGCCGTACCAGCGATCTTCATGATGATCGTGCATGGCTGCGTATGCCGTTGCTGGTGATCGTGCCGACGGCCTCGCGGCCGGCGGTGCCTACTCCTGCGAGAGCAGGGTCGTCACATAGTTGAGCGCCTCCTCGGCGCTGTAGTCGTCATAGCCGTACTCTTCGACGAGGCGCTGCTGCACGGTGCTGATCTTTCTGCGGGCCTCTTCGTCCGGCCGGGCGGTGGAGCTGACCAGGCGCAGCACGTCGCGCCGTTCCTCGAACAGGTACTGCTCGATGGCCTCGTGCAGCCGGGCGTGGTTGTCCAGCGTGAAGTGTTCCCCCTGCTTGAAGGACACCATCGCCTTGCGCACGACCTCCTGGCGAAACGACTCCTTGCCCGAGTCGGAGATGCGGATCTTCTCCTCCACCTGACGCAGGAAGCGCTCGTCCGGCTTGCGCTGCTCGCCCGTGACCGGATCGGCCACCTCGCGCTGATCGAGCGACGCCTCGACCTCGTCGAGGTACTTGTCCAGCAGGCTCTGGGCCTCGTCCTCGAACGAGGCGAACAGGGCCTTGTGGACGTCCTGCTTGACCCAGCGGTTGTAGAAGTCCTTGCGGGCGAGCACCAGGAAGTCGATCCACTGCCGCTTCTGCTTGGGATCCATGCGGGCGTCAGACTCGATCGCGTCCTTCAGCGCCAGCAGGACCTCCATGCTGGTGAGGCTGCGGACGCGGTTGCGCACGATCGCGTTCGACAGCGCGTTGATGACGAAGCGCGGACTGATGCCGCCAAGGCCCTCGTCCGGCGCCTCCTGATGGACCCGCTCGGCATCCTGCACACCGATGCCCTCGACATCCTCGCCGGCATACAGCCGCGCCTTTTGCGTCGGATCGAGTTTCTCGCTCTCCGCCAGGCGGGTCATCACCGCGAACACGGCGGCCACCTCGAGCGCGTGCGGGTCCAGGTGTACATCGTGGAAGGCGCTGGCGTGAGCGATCAGCTTCTCGTAGATCTGCGCTTCGTCGTGCAACGACAGCGTGTAGGGCACCTGCACGATCACCATGCGATCGAGCAGCGCCTCGTTTTCCTTCTCCTGCAGGAACTTGCGGAATTCGGCCAGGTTGGTGTGCGCCAGGATCGTCTCGTCCAGGTAGATCAGCGGGAAGCGCGAGACCTTGACGTTCTGTTCCTGGGTCAGCGTCAGCAGCAGGTAGAGAAACTCCCGCTTCACCTTGAGGATCTCGATCATCTCCAGCACGCCGCGGCTGGCCGCGTACACCGCGCCGGACCACGACCATGCCCGCGGGTCACCTTCATCGCCGTACTCGGCCACCTTTGACAGGTCCACCGAACCCACCAGGTCGGCGATGTCGGCGGTGGTCGGGTCGTGCGGCGCGTAGGTGCCGATCCCCATGCGGTCGGCCTCGGCGAGGAAGATTCGCTCGACCGGGTACTGCATGAAGTCGCCGTCGTATTCCTCCTCCAGCCGGGCACGTACGAAGGGGGAGACCTCGCCGCGGATGGAGATGCCGTAGCGCTCGCGAAACTGCGCGCGCAGGCTGTGCGGGATCAGGTGCAGCGGATTGCCGTGGATGGGGTCGCCTTCCAGGCCATAGAGCGCACCGGCGTCGGTATGGCTGTACTCCTCAAGGCCGCGCTTGAGCATGATCACCATGCTCGACTTGCCGCCGGAGGGGGGGCCGAGCAGTAGCAGCAGGCGCCGACCGACCTCGGTGCCGGCGCTGGCGGCCTTGAAGTAGTCGACCACGCGTCCCAGCGCCTTGTCGACGCCGTAGAGTTCCTGCGTGAACAGCCCGGTCGGCGGCGCATCCGGATCCTCATCGCCGGTCAACTCGCGATGCTTCCAGCGCAGCATGTCCCAGATGTACTGGTGGCTGTTGCGCGCGACCTCGTAGGGCGCGCGGGGCAGCACGTCGTTCAGGAACTCGCGCAGCGTACCCCGCCAGCGGGTGGCATGGTGCTGACGGGTGTACGCCTCGAGCGAGGCGATCAGATCCGCCGCGTGGTTACGGCTGCTCTCCGACATGCTTGCCTCCTCCCGTCGCCGCGCGACGGTTTGTCGTCGTCTTCAATATGAGCGCGTGCCCCGCTCCGGTGCAACCCCCGGGATCGCGACGCCAAGATATTGAATTCCCATGGGCGACGGCGGTCTTCATCGGTTCGGCGGTCGGCTGAGAGCCTCGCTTTCGGTGCGTTGGTCAGTGCCCGGAACGCGCTTCGTCAGCGGGATATGCAGGTTTCCTGCCAGCGCCGCCGGGCGGTGACGGACGGCCGATCCTCGGGCACCGGCACGGCAGTTGCTTGGCTAGCGCCATGTCGCACGCTTCTCGTCCGCCACCGGAGCCTTCGCCTGATGCGTCAGCGGTGCGGGCGACCGCGCTGGCGCAGGGGGCAAGGCGGCGGCGTACGGCGCGTCAGGCCATCCTCAGCGCCGCCGGCATCTGGCTGCTCCTTGGCGGGCTGTTCGGAATTCTGGCGGGTGCCGGCCTGACGACCATCGGGTTGCCGGCGCTGCTGCTCACGGCGTCTGCCGGGGTCGCGCTGGCGGTTCTGCAGTGGCTGTCCCTGCCACTGCTGGCCCGCCGCGGCAGTGCCGAGGTCTGGAAGCTGATGCGTACCACGGTGCCGTGGTCCCACGCCCTGGTCGGCATGGCCCTGATCTGGCTCGACCATCTGAGCCTTGCCAGTCTCTACGGCATCACGGCGGGCCTGCCGGCGCTGCTGGCCTACTACGGGCTGAGCAACGGCTTCGGCAGCACCTTGCTGTTCGGCGTATCGATCATGGGTGTGATCGAGCTCCTGCGGCGCCTGGCCGCACCCGAATACCTGCAGCCGGCGTATCCCGCCTTCGTCCTGCTCTGGCTCGCCAGCGTGGCGACGATGGCGATCGTCAACGGTCGCGCCCTGGCGCAGAAGCGCCAGATCCTGCAGCTGTACCGTCAGCAGCGCGAGCAGAACGCCCTGATCCGCGAAAAGAACAGCGTGCTCGATCGCCAGGGCTGGGAGCTGATCGCGATGAATCAGCGGTTGCAGCAGATCTCGCTGGTGGATGGTCTGACGGAGCTGGCCAACCGGCGTCACTTCGACGAGGTGCTGCTGCGGGAGTGGAGCCGGGCAGTGCGAGGCTGGCGGCGCGGCAGTCATGGCGACAGGTCGCCGACACTTGTCCTGCTAATGCTCGATATTGACCAGTTCAAGCATTACAACGACCGTTTTGGTCATCAGGCGGGTGATCTGTGCCTGCAGACGGTGGCGGCCGCGATCGGCAGCAGCCTGCAGCGTCGAACCGATCTGGCCGCTCGCTACGGTGGCGAGGAGTTCGCTGTATTGCTGCCGGATTCCGGGCTGGCAGGGGCGCAGCGGGTTGCCATGGAGATCCTGGCCAGCGTCCAGGTGGCGACCCGCCGCAACGTCCAGCTGCCCGAGCCGGTGACCGTCAGCATCGGCATCACCCGCTGCCTGGGACCGCAGGACAGCCGCCAGGCCCTGATCGAGCGTGCGGACCGGGCGCTCTATGCGGCCAAGGCCGCGGGCCGCAATCGTCTGCAGCTCGCGCCGGAGCCCACGCCCGCGATTGCCAGCGGCAAGTCCTGAGCCTACTGCCTGAGCCGTTCGCTCCCTGCACAGGAGCGAACGGCCGCGCATATCAGCCGATGACGTCGATCAGCAGCAGGATCAGGCCGAGCGTGGCGATGCCCCCGTGCATCATCACCATCGCCTTCGGCCGGGCCTTGTTGCGATAGAGCACGCCGAACAGCAGCGCACCGCCGGCAAAGCCTGCCGCCAGCACGATGAAGGCGATCCAGCCGAGTGTCGTGCCCGCCTGCAGCAACGCGATCAGCAGCACGATCAAGGCCAGGGCGGCGCCGGCACCGTGCATCGGCCCCCAACTGGCGGGGTAGGGCGTGCCGGCGGAGATCCGCGAGCCCATCAGGCTGCCGAAGCCGGCGACGCCCAGCAATAATACAACCGCAAGTATCTTCATCTGCTCCTCCTGAGCGAAAGGTCTGGTCAGCGATTGTCGCTGTGCCGACTGTAGCCCGCTGGCGAGAGGTCGGCACAAAAAACGGCCGCTAACCGTGAGGCGAGCGACCGTTCCTGCACCGGGGTGGTTGAGCTGGAGGCTAGTCGAGTTCCTGCTTCATCTCGTCGTAGCCTTCTCGCACGTTGTCACCGGCCTTCTCTGCGGCGTCCTTGGCGCGCTCGCCAGCGTCGTTGAGCGAGTCGCGCGCATTGCCGGCAGCTTCGCCGATGCGATCACCGGCTGCGTCGAGGGTTTCTCCGGCTTCCTCGCCGAACTCCTCGCTCTCACTCTGGAACGGCTCCTGCATGGAATCGACGGCGTTCTCGCCAGAATCCTGCATCTGGTCCTTGGTCTCTTCCCAGTTTTCCTGGAGTGACTCGTTCTCGTTGTCATCACCGCCGCCGCAGCCGACCAGCAGCCCGGTTCCGGCAAACAACGCGATAAGCGAAAGCTGCTTGATGTTCATCCCCACTCAGACTCCTTGTCTACTCAGCGTTTGAATCGAATCGGGCGACGCCGACAGCATGATGCGACCGGCCGTCCGCCCACAATAGCCTCAGAGCGCGGCAGGCGCGAATGGTTCCTCAGAAGCGCACGCCGCCGCGCAGTCCGGCAACATATTCCTCATCGCCCGCGCCGGCCGCCAGGTCGAGTTGCACTGGCCCGGCCGCCAGCCCCAGGCCCACCGTACCGATTGTCTCGCTGGTCTGATTGTCGGCCAGATTGGTGCGGGCGCCGGCCCGCAGCCAGACCCCCGGTACGGCCCGTACCTCGCCGCCGACCGATACGTACTGGGTCGGGGAATCCAGCGTGCCGAGCGGATCGTTCTCCAGTACGTCGACATCGGCCGTGAGCGTCCAGGTGAGCTGCTCGTAGGCGATGCCGGCGCGCAGCTGCGGCTGCAGTTCGATCTCGTTGCCGCGCACCGTATCGTAGGTGCGGCTCGCCAGGTTCTTCGCCACCAGGCCAGCCCGCCAGGCACCGCCGAAACGACCGGCAAGGCCGACATCGACGTTCATGTCGTCGAAGTCCTTGTTCCCCTCGTCGATGTCGAGGTCGGCATCGGCCACCGTCTGGCGGTAGTCGAAGGTCTCCACCCGCTGGTACTTTGGCGTCACGCCGATGGCCCAGTTCGGGGCAGGCGCGAACGCAAAGGAGACGCCGGCTTCCAGCAGGGTGGCGCCCCGCCACTCGATGCTGGATTGCAGCGCCTCTTCCGGCGGCAGCAGCGGCACGCCGCCGATACGCACGGCTGCCTGGGCGGCATCGAGGTAGATGCGATCGGCATCGGCGTAGCGCGCCTCGGCCGTGGCGTAGAGCTGGTCGCTGGCAAAGACGCCGACGCCGAAGCGTTCGCCGGGCACGCCGACGGACAGGCCGGCGAAGGCGTCGACCGTGCCGCGATCATCGTCGATATCCTCGAGATTGCGCTCTAACCGTTCCAGGTCCCGGAGTGTCCCCTCGCGATCCAATGACTGGTTCAGGCGGCGGAAGCCGGTCAGCAGGTCGAGCAAGGTGGCTGACTGCTGAAGCTGTTCGAAGTCCGCTTCCGCCGCCTGGTAGCGATCATCGAGACGGTTGATGAGCTCGTCGATCTCATCGACTTCATCTCGTGCCTTGCCCTTGTCGGACACGCGGGCCGTGATGGTCGGCGTGTGCAGGTCGAAGTCCCGCGCCGGCGCGCTGGCGGCGAGCAGGGCCGGGTTGAAGAAGGGGGCACTGGCCGGTGTGGCGGCGGCGACGCCGGCGCCTCCCATCGCCAGGATGCGGGGGTCGAAGGTTTCGAAGGGCTGCGCCCAGAGGGGCGAACTGCCCGCGGCAAGGCAGGTGATAACGGCGAAGCGTAGGGGCCGATCCATCGGAAACTCTGCAGACGACGCGAGCGGCCGAGTCTGCCGTGTGCGGTCGATCCCGTCCAGCCTGCCGCGTTACTCGCCGCTAGGCTTCTCCGGCGGCCGGGATTCCCTGTCCGGCGCGGGCTCGCGCCCCTCCCAATGCCGGAAGCGGTCGAGTTCGCCGCGTAGGCGCTGGATGACGAACATCAGCACGGTCGCATCATCCAGCAGGCCGAGGCCGCTGATGAAGTCCGGCATGGCATCGATCGGCGTGACGAAGTACAGCAGCCCACCGGCAATCAGCAGCAGGCTCTGCCAGGGGATCGAACGGTACTGGCCACTGATGTAGCGCTGCAGCAGCCGGATCATGGTGAGCAGATCCTCCCAGATCCGGCCCAGCGGCCCGTCATCGTCGACCTGCTCGGTCTTCTCGCGTGCCTCGTTCACCAGCGCCTGCGCGCGCCGTGGGTCCTGCAGATAGCCGGCCGCGCGCGACCGCTGCTGCGCCAGGGCCTTTTCCGTACGCGCACCCTCGGCATCGCGCCTCTTGATCCAGTCGAACATGCGTTTCCCGGTCGCTCGCGAATCCTCAGCCTATCTTGCGGTCATAGTAGCCAGCCACAAGTGGCAGGCAGATCCGGTAACGGCCGGGAGGAAGGTCATGAGCAACGAATTCATCTACGTGGTCGCCGACGATCACACGCAGGCGGTCCGCGTCGTCGAGACGCTGCGCGGGGTGGGGCTGGGCGATGAGGCCATCCACGCCGTCGCCAGCGATCGCCAGCAGCTGGCCGATCTGCCGGAAGCCGACCTGACGGCGAAGTCCGACGTGGTGCCGGCCATGGAGCGTGGCCTGGCTGCCGGCGGTGTCGCCGGGCTGCTGGCTGGGTTGGCCGCAGTCACCTTCCCCCCGGCCGGGCTGGCCCTGGGTGGCGGCGCCGTGCTGATCACCGGGCTGGCCGGCGCGGGCGTCGGCGCGTTCTTCGCCTCGTTGATCGGCGTGAGCGTGACCAACACCGAGCTGCAGGCCTATCAGGAGGCGCTCGATGCCGGCAAGATCCTGATCCTCGCCGAACTCGATGCCGACCGTGCCGGCGCCGTGGAGGCCGAAGTCCGCAGCGAGGTGCCGGGGGTGGAAGTCACTCGCCGGACCTCAGGCTCCCATCTGACGCCCTAGCCCGACGCGGTGCCGCGGCCTCGGGCGGCGGCAGCGAGAAGCGGGAGAGAAACGCCCAGATGATCTGACCGGCGTCGATCGTCGGCGCCTCGGCGCGCGTCAGCGGTGCCTGCCAACCCGGCAGCTCGGCCCCCGGCCAGACGTGCCCCGGCCCGTCCAGCACCCACAGCGCCACCGCCGTGTCTGCCGCACACGGCTCCCAGCGCCGCTCGAGCGCCTCGGGCGCGGGGTCCGGTGCCAGCTGATGGAAGCGCTCCACGGCTGGCGTGGCCGGGCAGTCATTGGCCTCGCGCCACTGGCCCACCACCGACTCGACCGCCGGCAGGTCGAACAACGGCCGGCCGCGCAGCGGCACCAGCGGATCGTGCAGCGCATGCACGTGAATCAGCGAAATCGGTGCGCTGGGGCGGAAACTATCGGTCACCATCGTGCCGGCCACCGCGCCGATGGCGGCGAAGTGCTCCGGCGCTTCCATTGCCAGGCGGTAGGCCATCATCGCGCCGTTGGACATGCCGACCAGGTACACCCGCCGCGGCTCGACCGGTACCTGCTGCTCGGCCGCCGCCATGGCGGCCAGGACGAAGCCGACATCGTCCACGTCCCGCCAGGCCGGCAAGCCGCAGCAGGTACCGGCGTTCCAGGTCTGCAGGCCGACGGTCTTCATCGCCAGCGGATAGAGCACGTAGAAGTGTTCATGCGCCGCCAGTGGTTCGAGCGTGGCCTGTCGCCGGAAGTTGTCCAGATGCAGGCTGACCCCGTGCAGCGCCACCAGCAGGGGCCGGGGCCCGGCCGGCATGTCCGGCGGCACGTGCAGCAGGTAGCGTCGCGGCGCCCCATCGTGTGTGAGCTCGAGCAGATGATCGCCGGCCGCCAGCGGTTGGCGCACGGCCTGGGCTGGCGCTGCCAGCAGCAGCGCCAGCAGCGCGAGGATCAGCGGACGGGTGTCAAACATGCTTCACCGGAACGGACTAGGCTGAACGGATTCGCGTTGCAGGAGCAGAATATGGGCGATATCAGCAGGCGGCGACTGCTCGCCTGGATGGCGGCCGGCGCGGCCGTGCCTTATCAGATCACCTACGCGCGTGGTGGCAAGGGTGCCGGCACGGTGCGCGATGCCCTTGGCGCCCGCTTCCCGGGCGGCGAGCCGGATAGCGTCTTCCCGCAGTCGATCATGTCTGCCGATCCTACCGCCACCGGCGTGCTGCTCTGGACGCGCATCGCGCCGGGCGCCCATCGGCCGCGTACGCCGCTGCGCTTCGAGGTGGCGCGCGATCGCTTTTTCCGCCGCCCGGTGCTGGCCGGGGAAGTCGCGCCGGAGCAGATCGGTCCGGCCAGCGACTACACGGTACAGGTGGATCTCGATGGCCGGCTGGATAGCGACGAACGCTACTTCTACCGCTTCGTCTACGGTGAGCAGGCCAGCCGCACCGGCCGCTGCCGCACGGCACCGGCGGCCGGCCGGCTCGTGGCGCGACTGTCCTTTGCGCTGCTGTCCTGCCAGGACTACACCAACGGCTATTATCGTGCCTTCGCCGCGCTGGCCGCGCGCGATGATGTGGACTTCGTGCTGCATCTGGGCGACTTCATCTACGAGACCGCGGGCGATCCCAGCTTTCAGGCGCTGCCCTTCGCCGATCGCACCCTGATCCTGCCGAGCGGCGGGCAGGTAGCGCTGGATCTGGACGACTACCGCTTTCTCTATCGGCGCTACCGCTCGGACCGCAACTTTCAGCGGGCGCTCGAGCAGCATACGTTCATCGTCATCCAGGACGATCACGAAACCGCCAACGACTGCTACTGGGACGGCGCCCGCGACACCCTCGGCGCGCCGGACCACCCCTATACCACCGATCCCGCCTTCGGCAACGACCCGGCCCGGCTGCGACAACTCTTCCTCGATGCCCGCCGAGCCTGGCTCGAATACGTGCCGGCGCGGGTGCGGGTGCGCGAGGACGCCGCCAGCCCGCAGGACTACGTGCAGCTCTATCGGCGGCTCAATTTCGGTTCGCTGGTGGACCTGTTCCTGACCGACGGGCGCACCTTCCGCGACCCCCATCCCTGCGGCGAGGGCAGCTTCGGCGAGCGCTACCTGCCCTTCTGCGACGACTGGCGCAATCCTGGCCGCTCCATGCTGGGCCAGCGCCAGCGTGAGTGGCTGATCGAGGGCCTGCTTGGCTCACGCACGCAGTGGCAGGCGTGGGGCAACCAGACGTTCTTCGGCGAGCTGTCGATCGGCGAGGGCGAGCGCCGCATCCCGCTGAACGTCGATGCCTGGGACGGCTTCGCCGGCGAGCGAGCGCAGATCACCGCCGCGCTGGCCGAGGCGGGCCGGCGCGATCTGATCGTGCTGACCGGCGACTTCCACTCCTACATCGCCGCCGAGGTGCGCACCGATTACAGCCGTCAGCTGCTGCCCCGGCCGGGCGAGCTGATCGGCGCCGAGTTCATGACCACCTCGGTCACCTCCGCCAGCGGATTGGACCAGCTCAACGCGGCGATCGGCCGGTCGCAGGCCGATCCGCGCCTGCCGCTGCCGCTCGGCAACCGCCTGGTGCAGACCCAGAACCCCCACGTCGCGCTGTTCGACGCCGCGCTGCACGGCTATTCCGTGGTCACCTTCACGCCGTTCTGGTGTGAGTGGACGGCCTACCCGGTGGACAAGAACGACCCGGCCGCGGACATCACGCCGCGGCCCTGGCAGCGCCTGCGCAAATGGGCGGAGCTGCCGGGCCTGGATCGGCGCCGGCTTTCCCTGCTGCGGGACCGGCTGCGCTGACGGCGGCCGGTCCGGTCCGGCTGGGGCTGATCGCCGACACCCACGGGCAGCTCGATGCGCGCGTGGCGGCGGCGCTCGATGGCCTCGACGGCATCGTGCACGCCGGCGATGTCGGCAGCGGCGCGGTCATCGCCGCGCTGCAGGCGGTGGCGCCGCTCACGGTGGTGCGCGGCAACAACGACGTACCGGCCAAATGGCCGCCCGCCGACCGGGCGCAGCTGGCGCGGCTGCCGGCGTGCGCCGAACTCGACCTGCCGGGCGGGCGGCTCGTGATCGTCCACGGGGACACCTTCCCCGCCGCCCGCCGCCACGGCGGCCTGCGCGCCCGCTGGCCGACGGCCCGTGCCATCGTCTACGGCCACAGCCATCGACTCACGCTGGAGACCGAGACGCTGCCCTGGATCGTCAATCCCGGCGCCGCCGGCCGGGCCCGCACCCATGGCGGCCCGAGCTGGGTACTGCTGGAAGCCGGCTCCGGCGGCTGGCGGCTGACGCCGCAACGTTTCGCCGCCGCCACACGGCGTTAGACTTTCCAGCCCGGCAACACGGCGGCGACACGCCGCCGGTCGAACCCGCCGGATCGACGAGGGGAGAGCAACATGAGCGATACGATCTGGATCGTGGCCGCCAACAGCGCCGGCGCAGTGATATGGCAGGCTGAGGGACCCCACGGGCCGCTGCGCCAGCAGCAGGTGCTCGTCCACCCCGAGGCCCGCCAGCACAACGAGGACCTGGTGACCGATCAGCCCGGCCGCGTCTTCGACAGCGCGGGCCAGGGCCGCCACGCCACCGACTATGGCACCAGCCCGAAGGATCACGAGGCCGAGGTGTTCGCGCGCGAGCTGATCGACGCGCTGGCCCGGGCCCGGGCCGAGGGCCGGTTCGACCGGCTCTACGTCGTCGCCGCGCCGGCCTTCCTCGGTCGGCTGCGCGAGCAGTACCCCGAACCGCTGCGCCAGGTGCTGGCCGGAGAGGTCGACAAGAACGTCGTGCGTGAGGATGCCGACGCGGTCCGGGCGCAGCTGCCCGAGCGGCTCTAGGCGGCGGCCGTCGCTCTCGAGCAACCCGAAGCCCCGGTCCGGGAGGCAGTCGTGAGCCGGCGCACCAGGCGCCGCGGCCGACGCTGGCTGCTGGCCGCCCTGCTCGTGCTGCCGGCGCTGCTGGTCGTGTCCGTGCTGCCGGTGCTGCTGCTGCGGGTGGTCGCGCCGCCCACCACCGTTTACATGCAGGTGGCCGGCGGCGGACAGCACGAGTGGGTGGCACTGGAGTCGATCTCGCCCTGGCTGGTGCTGGCGGTGATCGCCGCGGAGGACCAGCGTTTCGTGCAGCACCGTGGCTTCGATCTGATCGAGCTGCGCGAGGCGGTCTACGCGCGCCTGCGGGGCGAGCGGCTGCGCGGTGCCAGCACCATCACCCAGCAGACGGCGAAGAACCTGTTCCTGTGGCCGGGCCGCAGCTGGCTGCGCAAGCTCATCGAGGCGTGGTACGCGCTGTGGCTCGAGCTGCTGCTGCCCAAGTCGCGCATCATGGAGCTGTACTTGAACATCGCCCAGTTCGGCCCGGCGGTCTTTGGCGCCGAAGCCGCGGCGCAGGCGCATTTCGGCCTCAGCGCCACCGAACTCGATGCCGAACAGGCTGCCTGGCTGGCGGCGGTACTGCCGACGCCGAGCCTATCGCGCATCGACCGGCCGTCCGCGAGCTTGACCCGGCGGCAGGCGTGGATCCGCCGGCAGATGGCCGCCCTGGGCCTGCAGCACGCCGCGCCCCTGCTGCACCAGCCGGACGCGGCGGCCCACGCCGGGCCGCCTCGCCAGCCGGCGTGAGCGCGCCGGCGTGGGCACAGCGCTGGCTGCATTCCCGGCGCGGGCTGTGGGGCATCACCGTGCTCTCGGCGCTGGAGGCGACCGTGCTGCCGGTGCCGCTGGAGTTGCTGCTGGTGCCGTACATGGTCGCCAACCGCCGGCGCCTGTGGTGGATCGCGACGCTGGTGTTGCTGGGTTGCCTGATCGGCGCGGTGGCGGGCTATGCAGTGGGCTATCTCGCCTGGAACGGCATCGGTCATCCCTTGGTCGAACTGTTTGGCTACGAGGCGGCCTGGAAACGCTTCGTGGCGCTGTTCGAGGCCCATGGCTTTTGGGCCATCGTCGCGGTCGGCATCACGCCCATCCCGTTCCAGGTGGCCATGCTGGCGGCCGGCGCGGCACAGTATCCGGTGCCGCTGTTCCTGCTGGCGGCGACATTCGCCCGCGGCATCCGCTACTACGGCCTGGCGCTGGCGGTCGCCTGGGTCGGGCCGCAGGCGGCCCTGCTCTGGCGGCGCAACGCCGGCTGGCTGGGGGCGCTGCTGCTGGCCCTGTTCCTTGGTCTGACGGCCTGGAACCTCGCGGCCGTGGGCGGCGGTTGATCGCATCCGACAAGGAGACTCTGCCATTGGATATCGTGTTCTTCGTCCTGGTCCTGCTGGTTGCCGCTGGCGGCGCGTGGTTTCTGGTGCGCCGGCGCGCCTCGGGGCCGGCCACCGTCGATTTCGCCGCCATGCAGTGGCAGGCGTTCGAGAGTCGCCTGAGCGATCACTTCTGGCGCTCGGGCTACCACGTGGAGAAAATCGACGAGTCGGACGCGGACCTGCGGCTGACGCGCGAGGGCAAGACCTGGTACGTCAACGCCAAGTACTGGGATGCCGGCCATGTGGGCGCCGAGCCGGTCCGCCAGGTGATGCAGCGGGTGGCGGGTGAGGACGCCGCCGGCGGCTTCGTGGTCACCAGTGGGCAGTTCACGGCGGATGCCCGCCAGCTGGCCGCACGGGCCGAGATCGAGCTGATCGAGGGGCCGGCGCTGGCGGAAGCCCTTGCCCGTCGCGGCTGAGTCCATGCCGCCTGCATGATGAGCGCACTGCTCGGCGTGCTGGGCGGCATCGGGCTGTTCCTGCTCGGCATGCAGCTGATGACCGGCGGCTTGCAGCAGGCCGCCGGCGGCGCGCTGCAGCAGATTCTGCGCCGCGGCACGCGCACCACGCTGCGCGGCATCCTCTCCGGCGTGGTGGTGACGGCACTGGTGCAATCCTCCAGCGCCGTCACCGTGGCCACGCTCGGTTTCGTCAACGCCGGGCTGCTCTCGCTACGCCAGGCCGTGCGCGTCATCTTCGGCAGCAACCTCGGCACCACCATGACGGCGTGGATCGTCGCTCTGGTCGGCTTCGAGCTGAAGATAGCCGGCTTTGCCCTGCCATTGATCGGGCTGGGCATGCTCGCGCGGCTGCTGCTGCGCGGGCGCCTGGCCCATCTGGGCGAGGCCGCGGCCGGCTTCGGTGTGTTCTTCGTCGGCATCGATACGCTGCAATCGGGCTTCGCCGGCATGACGGGCGAGCTGACGCTGGGCGCGTTGGCGAGCCCGCTGCTCAACGTGGCGCTGTTCTTCGTCCTGGGCTTCGCGCTCACGGTTCTGACGCAATCCTCCAGCGCCGCCATCGCCATCGTCATTTCTGCCGCCGCTGGCGGGCTGGTGGGGCTCACGGCTGCGGCCGCGGCGGTGGTGGGAGCCAACGTCGGCACTACCTCCACCGCCGTGCTGGCCGCCCTGTCGGCCACGCCCAATGCGCGGCGGGTGGCGGCGGCGCACGTGGTGTTCAACATCGTGGCCGGCCTGCTTGCGCTCGGCCTGCTGGCACTGTTCAGCCTGCGCTCATCGCAGGGCCTGCCGGGCGCGCTGCCGATCGGCACGTTGCTGGCTATCTTCCACACGCTGTTCAATCTCGCCGGCGTGCTGCTGCTCTGGCCGTTCATCGACCCGCTGGTGGCCCGCCTGCGCCATCGGTTTCGTACCGCCGAGGAGGATCTGGCCCAGCCCCGGCATCTGGACCGCACGCTGATCGCCACGCCGGCGCTGGCGCTGGATGCCCTGACCCTGGAGCTGCGCCGGGCGCGGGCGCTGGTGGGGGAGGAAATCCTCGCCCTGCTGGCCGGGCGACCCTCGGCGGCGCGCCGACTGGCGCTGGAGGCCCTGCTGAACCAGATCGCCGAGTTCGCCGGCGGCCTGCGCCTGCCGGAGGGCGACCCGCGCCAGCAGGCGTTGGCGGCCGGTCTGCGTGTGCTGCGCGGCCTGCGTGATGCGCTGGACTACCAGCGGCAGATCATCGAGCGGCGCCCCCAGATACCCGCCGCCGCCGACGGGGCGCTGGGCACGCTGGCGCGTGAGGCGATCGCGATGCTGGGGCAGGCCCGCAGCCGGGAGGCCGCTGCCGCCCAAGGGCTAAAGGCCTGTTACCAGCAGCAGCGGCAGGCTCTGTTGCAGTTGCCGGGGCGCGGCCAGGTGACGCCGGCCGAGGCCATTCCGGCGCTGGACCAGCTCAACGATGCGCACCGCATGGTGCGGGAGCTGGTCAAGGCCGACGAGCAGCTGACGTTGCTGCCGGACGTCGCCGACCGCGCGGGCGAGGAGGTGTTGCATACGTCCACGGTGGCAGTGCCGACTGGCGCAGTCTCAGCCCCGGCGCAGGGGAAAGAGGCTGTGGATCACGGCGCCGACATAGCCGGCTCCGAGCGCCACGGAGAGCGCGCCGGCTAGCATCAGCCCCGGTAGCTGGCCCAGCACCGGCGCAAGGCTCACCAGCGCGGCTGCCGCCACCGCACCCAGCGCATGCCAGTACGGCAAGTGCGGCGCCCTGGCCGCCGCCACGTAGCCGCCGGCCATCCCGGCCACCAGCTCCGGCACCATGCCGAGCAGCCCCAACCACGGCGAGTCGAATTGACCGGCGAAAAACGCCCGCATCTGCCCCTCGTCG
>MPLZ02271384.1_pt1 | contig 93384 bp, 127 predicted proteins | sample 1617311 | NCBI WGS metagenome assembly MPLZ02 (sample SAMN05944806, study PRJNA350692) | marine metagenome | biome: marine; feature: ODZ; material: water; isolation source: 160 m water sample filtered on 0.2 um supor filter | place: Pacific Ocean | collected 2012-04-08 | depth 160m m | reverse complement strand
TATTCATGTGTGGTAATTTAGGAGATCCTATAATTGCTCAAGATACTTTAGAAATTTATCAGTATATTAGAACTGTTAATCCAAAAATTAGATTAGCTATGCATACAAACGGTAGTGCTAGAGATACAGATTGGTGGGAGGAGTTAGCCAAAGAAAAAGTAAAAACAACTTTTGGTATAGATGGTTTAGCAGATACCCATCATCTTTATCGTGTTTCAACTAATTGGGAAAAAATAATTACAAATGCAAAAGCATTTATTAAAGCAGGCGGCTTTGCAAAATGGCATATGTTAGTTTTTAAACATAATGAACATCAAGTAGAAGAATGCCAAACAATGAGTAGGGAATTAGGTTTTAAATCTTTTAGTTATAAACACACATCAAGATTTAAAAGTGATAAATTTCATGTTATAGATGAAATGGGAAGAACAACACACATATTAGAACCAAGTAAAAAGAGTTTTGAAATGATAGATAAAATAAAAGAAGCAAAAATAACTCCTTGTGCAATAGATTGTAAAGCTAAAAAATATAGTCAAATATATATTTCTGCAGATGGTACTGTTAGTCCTTGTTGTTGGTTAGACTTGCGATGGACAATACCTACATCAGATGCAAGAGTAGATTATATGGATCAAATAGGAGAATTTGTTAACTTACACAATAAATCTTTAAAAGAAATTTTTGATTCACAGTTTTTTAGAAAAATAGAAGCTACATGGACAGATAAACCTTTAATGGAATGTTCAAAACAATGTGGAAAATTTGATAGATTAGGAGAACAATTTGAAACTCAATATTAAAGATGTAATGTACTGGATGGATGCTATTAGGGGATCCGATGACAAGTATAAAACATTAGAAAGTTTTTGGAAAGGACAAATATCTAGTAAAGTTTGGTTAACTGAACAACTTAATGAAATAGTTAGACCTGCTAATGCAAATGTTCTTATATGCGGAGGATGGTATGGTGTAATGGCTACATTATTATTTAATAGCAATATTAAAGTTAATAATATTAGAAGTATAGATATTGATCCAGGGTGTAAACCAATCGCACTTAATATGAATAAACATTATGAAATTAATGGAAAATTTAAAGCAGATACTTGTGATATGTTAGACTTTAAAAATTATAAAGATTATGATATTATTATTAATACAGTGTGCGAGCATATGTCTTGGGATCAATATTATAAATGGTTAGAGAATATACCTGAAGATAAATTAATAATTTTACAAAGTAACAATTTTATAGAACATAAAGAACATATTAGTTGTGTGCTTTCTGAAGAAGCTTTTAAAAAGAAATGTGAATTAACAAATATTTTGTATTCAGGTACATTAGAGTTACCTAAGTATGAAAGATATATGGTGATAGGAAAAAAGAAAAGAATTTACAGATTTAATTGCAAGGAGTTGGGACAAGTATGGCGTACAAATTTGAAGCATTAACAAAAGAGAAATCTAAAATTGTGTTTATTTGTTTAGACACTATGTATAAGATCCAAAGAACTTGGACTAAAGAGTTAATTAAAAATATTGCAGATTATCAAGTGCAAAATATTACTAGTAGTGGTTATGATTTATTAACTGCGGTAACAGAAGAAAATGGTTTAAAACAATGTGAAAAAGATTATACTCACGCAGTAGTTTATACAGTAGATACAGAATTTGAGGGAGATAAATTTTTCACATATTTAGAAGAATTAGTTAAAACAGATTTCTTTATAGCAGGACATATATTAGATAGAAAAGAAGGATACTATGAACTTCATGAACAATGTTATGTTATCAATTTAAAAAAATGGGTTGAATATGATTATCCAGATATGGGTGCAGAAGTAGAAAACGAAAAACACTTAAAAGCTGTGCCTATTAGAAGTGAAGAAAATTATCATGATAATCATACACCACTTTGGATTAAACCTGGTAATGAAATGATAGAGTATAAGGATAAATGGCATGGTTGGAATATACTTAATATTGCTTTAGATAATGATGAGGATATAGTAATATTTGATCAGAAAATAAGAGATAGTAAAAAATGTTATTATGCTGAATATGATTCAGACTTTCAAGAAAATAGTCAAAGCATATATCAAAAATATAATTTTGCCGCGAACAGACTTTATTATCCTACTAATACAAAAAAATTACAAGATGTTAATATAAAAGGACCTATTTCACAATTAATTGTTCCTGCCAGTGGATTTAATTGGTTGTTATATTTAGACAAGTACGGACATGATGAAAATACAGAAGTTATATTTTATGATTATAATCCTAATGCATTATGGTATATGAAAGAAACAATTAATAAATTTAATGGGCATGATTATCATAAATTCTTAAAAGGTCTTATAAAAGATAAAGCACCTGATTGGTTTCAAAGTAAACAAGAAATTATTACTAATTTTAGCAAAGTTGCTAAATTGTGGCATTTAAAAGATGATATAAAAATGCAATTTGTTCAATGCGATTTATTAAATGAATTTAATATAGATATTAATAATGATGAAAATACAATTTTTAATATTAGTAATATTTTTGCTTATGAACCTACAGTAGCTTTTATTACTGTTAAACAAAGATTAGAAAAAGAAAACAAATTATTGCGTATATTAAAAGAGAAAAGTCCTAAAATACAATTAGTAGTTTCAGTTCATGCTTGGAGTGGCTTGTCAGAATACAAACGACACACAGGCCCAGCAGAAAAATTTGACGAAATGGATCTTGAAGATTTAAAAGCTCCGCTATGGAGATTTGGGGAAGATTGGAAAAATTTAAATGAAAAATAAAAGTTGTACGTTTTGTATGCATCCATTTACTGGTCTTGCTACTAGAGAAGATGGCGCAATTAAGATATGTTGTAGAAGTCTTCCTATTGGTAATATTAAAAATGAAAGTTTAGAATTTGCTTGGAATAGTGAAAAAATGCGAGAAGTAAGACGGCAAGTATTAAATGGAGAACGTCCTGATGTTTGTGCACCTTGTTTTGATTTAGAAGATCAAGGAGTACAAAGTTTAAGACAAAGACATATTGCAGATAATATACCGGAATCAAGAGTTAACCTTTATCCTAATGCACTTGATAGTCTTTCTAAAGATATGACAATGCCATTTGAACTTCCTACGATGGAAATTAAAATTAATAATTTATGTAATTTAAAATGTCGTATGTGTAATCCATTAGATAGTACACAATGGAAAGATTGGAATAGCATTGTAGAACATTATAAAAAAGAAGACAACTATCTTGTTAAAGCAGTAGAAGATTTAGGACTTACAAAAGCACCATATGTTGGATTGTTTGACGATAAAAAAGAATGGTGGGATAGCTTAAGAAAACTATTACCTCATTTTAAAAGAGTAGAATTTGCAGGAGGCGAGCCTTTGATGGACCCTCAACATTATAAAATTTTAGATCTTCTCAGTGAGAATGGGAAAAATATAGAAATAAAATATGCAACAAATGGTACAGTGTTAGGAATAAAAGGAAGATGGATTAAAGACTATTGGCCCAAATTTAAAAGTGTAGCTGTTAATGTTAGTATTGATGGGATAGATGAAGTATATGAATATGTTAGATCCAATGGAAAGTTTCAAGATGTTGTAGATAATGTTAGAATAATGAAAAATATACCTACAGTAAGTAGAATTGTAGGAGCATTTACAGTACAATCTAATAATATAATGCAAATAGACAAGGTAATAGACTATTTTTTAAACAAATTAGAAATTGTATTTTATAGTCATAGGGTACAATATCCTAGAGCCTTGAGTGCCCAAGTATTACCAAAGGAATTAAAAGATAAAGTTATAGCAAAATTAGAATTAATGAAGGACAAAGTTAAAGAATATAGGTTAGTTAAGGAACATCCAATATTAGAAAAAATTACATTACAACAAATTCAGGATAATATTAATTTTCTTAAAGCAAGAGATCTAAACAAGTATTGGAAAGATTGTGTAGATTTTAATCATAAGTTAGATAAAACAAGAAATCAAGGTCCTTTTGAAAAAATTATTCCGGAGTTTGCTCCATATGTATAGAGTAGAACATTTATATGAAGATGTACGACAAAGTACTAAAATAGAATGGAACATAGGTAAAAGATGTAACTATGATTGCAGTTATTGTCCTGCAGAAATTCATGATAATTTTAGTGAACATACTGATATTGAAATACTTAAAAATACTGTAGATATTATTTCTAAAATGAATAAACCTAGAATAAGTTTTACAGGAGGTGAACCTTGTGTGCATCCAAAATTTACAGAACTTTTAGAATATGCAAAACCAAAAGTTACATGGATAAATGTAACCACTAACGGTACCAGAACAGCCGAGTATTACCAAAATCTTTTGGACAATTATCTTAACCATATTGTGTTTAGTTTACACTTCGAATATGACTGGAATAAAGTTGTAGAAACAATAATAAGGGCAGTTAACAGCTCAGTTAATAAGAATGCTCTTGTACACGTAATGATGCTTCCAGGCTCGTTAAATGACGTGCAAGACGCTTGTAGACGCCTTTTAAATGGTAATATAAAGTATAGTTTGCGTCCAATTCGGTGGACCAAAAAGCATGATGATTTTGAAGATATGAATCGGTATAGCGAAGAAGAAATAAAGTTTTTGAAAATCCAAAATCATAATCCACCACATAATACTTTGGTAGACAAATCCAAAACTTGTAATGTAAATGATATGTTAATTTTGAAAACTAATAAATTTAAAGGATGGCTTTGTAATGCAGGTTTAGAAAGTTTAATGATTAATTGGGATGGTGATGTACATAGAGCAACTTGTAGAGTAGGAGGAAGTATAGGTAACATTTATAATGGTACGTTTGAAATTCCAAAAGATCCTATTGTGTGTACAAGAGAATGGTGTACGTGTGCCGCGGATATAAATTTAACAAAAATAAAAAATGAAAATACACAAAATAACTTATAAATTTCCTGAATTAAACAATGTTCTCCAAATAGAATGGACTTTAGGTAATACTTGCAATTATAATTGTTCATATTGTTTACCTATATTACATGATAATTCTTTTCCTTGGATTAATTTAGAAAAAAGTAAAAAATTTATAGACAAATTACATAATCATTATACTGATATGGGTATTACACATTTTATTTGGAAGTTTGGTGGAGGTGAACCTACTCTTTATAAAGATTTTGCAAAACTATGTGAATATATTAATCAAAAAGAAAATAATTTAATAATACCTATGACAAATGGTAGTAGAAAAATGGATTGGTGGAAAGATAATTATAAAAATTTTTTTGCAGTGCATTTTAGTATTCATCCAGAATTTACAAAACCAGAACATATTAGAGATGTATGTGACTTTTTAATAGAAAATAAAGTAGATAATATTTGTCATATAATGATGAAACCCGATGAATGGTCTAAATGTATGGATATAATAGATGTATTAAAAAATAGCAACAGAACTGAATGGGGGATTCAAGCTAAACCATTACATCAAGTTTGGGACACCGATACTGTAAGTGAAAGAGACTTATATCCTTATACAGAAGAACAAAAACAGATATTTAAAGGTACAATTAGAGCTCAAGAAAGAGTTAATGAAAAAATAGATACTAGATTTAATAGAGATATGTATATGGTAGAAGATGATCAAACATATGACTTTGATCCATATTGGACAGTAGCAAATGATATTGTTGATTGGCGTGGTTATACTTGTAATGCTGGTATAAACAGAATTTATATTAATTATGACAAAAGAATGTATTTAGGAGCAGGTTGCAGAGTTTTATCTGAAGGTTTTACAGGTAAAAAATATGATGAAGATTTTAATTTTCCAACAACTAGTGTTATTTGTAATCAAGAAAGGTGTGTATGTATAGCGGACATTCAGGTGCCAAAAACAAAATAGGTTTCTTCGGAGACAGTTTTATTGCTCACCCTCTTAAAGATAATTGGATGGGTCGAATGGCAGATTCATTAGATGCAGAAATTGTAAATACAGGAATTAGTGGTTCAAGTTATTGGACTGCCGTTATGCATTTTACAAAAAACTTTCATAAATTTAAAGATTTAGATTATTGTGTATTTGCTTGGACTGATCCTTTTAGAATATATCATTCAAAAGGAGATTTTAGTCCACCTAGTGCTTATCAAGGTTCTAGTAAAAGACATAAAGCCGCTCAAATGTTTTTTGAAGAATTAGTAGAATGGAATAAAGAAAGATTAAATTTTCAGGCTGTTGCTTATTGGTTAGACAATGAATACTTGTCTAAAATGAAAGGTAAAATTTTACACTTATGGAGTTTTGGAGATACTAGAGTAGAACCTTGGAGTGACGCAGAACTAGATCAAATTAAGTATTTGCATACTTGGAAACACGGAATAGAAATAAGAAAACCTTTGTATTATATTAGTTGTAGAACAGATCCAAAAAGAGCTTGGTGCGAAGAAAATTTAAGATTTTTACAAAGTATATTTGCTTTTAGAGTTAATCATATGGGACCAGATGGTGACAATGAAGTTTTTAATCTTATAAAAGATGTGATAACTCGGGAAAAGTGGATTTAGCAGATAATTTTCTTATACCATCTAGTTTAGTAACGTATTCTTTAAATCCTGGAAGTAGATGACTATTATCTTTTTCATCCATATGATCCATTACAGCCTCCCAACGTTTCCAGCCATAAGGATTGTGTTTCCAATATTCATCATCTTGTCTGTAGTTTTTCCATAACCATTCTTTAAATTCTGTATAACGTTCACGAACTTCTTGTTTATCCTCTTTAGGTAATATTTGAATACTTAAAAATGTAGGTATGTAAAGCAAGTGCATATTAACTAATCCACCTCCCATTTGTGTACCGCCGGGTACAGTTCCTAAATTAAGTTTTTTAAATTTAGATTCTACTTTCCATTTCATAAAGTCTGGCAAGTGTTTTACATTAAAAATTTGTATAGCAGTTGCTAAACTTGTTTGTATATTGTCGGGAGTGTTGTCTAACATACGAAGATTCTTTTCTACGGTATCCCAGTTAGTTGGAAAACGTATATATTCATCTCGTTCATGACAAGCGTCCATGCTAATTGCAAATTTAACTTTCTTAAACTTGCTCCATAACTCAATTAAATCTTCGTCTACTAATATACCATTTGAATTATATCTTAATAAGATTTTATCTTGATATCCTTGTCGTACAATTTCTTCAATAAATGTTTTATGTTCTCTAATCATTAAAGGTTCACCACCAGCAAAATAAACTTGTTTTAAATTAGGAATTTGTTTATTCATTTCTGCCCAAAATGTATCTTTTTCGTGCCACTTGTTATTAAATTCTTGTTTACCCCAAGACATTTGTTTTCTAACTGTAGGTATTGTTAGTTGAGGCATAAGTCGTTGCCAATCTGCAACCCATTTAGAACTGTCATGAGGAGAACACATAACACACTTAATATTACAAGTATGGCCTAATCTTAAATCTAAATATCTTAATGTTTCAGGTACAGTTCCATCTTCTTGTGTTTGTTTTATTAATTCAGGAATATCTACACCATCTTTGTGCCACGTACCCGTTTCCCAAATACGTTTACTAACTACTCCTACTTTTTCTTCATTGAAACATTTAGTACAACTAGCAGGTATTTTTCCAGCTAACATAGTTTTACGAACTGACTTCATATATTCATTGTTCCAAGCACTCATTGGTGTATCTTTTCCAAAGTTTGCTGGTGTGCCATCTTCTTTTTTAACAAGACCTACTTTGTGATCTTTTCCTGCTCCACTGGCGTTTGCACTACAACATAAACGCATATCTCCATTAGGGCGTGTAGCAAAGTGAATCCAAGGCAATACACAAAAAGTACAAGAACCACTAACTGATTCTATTTCTCTTTGCCATTTACCTAATTTAGAATCTTTAGGATTTAACCAATATTCATTACTTTCAGTCACTGTTATCTATTCCCCATTGTCTTTCTTTACACCAAAAACATTTACCACATACTGGAATGTCTTTACCTGGAACATATGTTTTATAATCTAGGTTTCCAAATATTTCAGGATAAGTTTCCTTATCACCTTCGCAACTTCTTGTAAGATTAAACAGATTCATGATGCCTAATCTCTTATATTGAGATACTATCCAATCTTTTTGTACGAAGGTGAAAGGATGACAAGCCACGCCATTCATGTGTGGCTTTATCAATCGATGTAGATTTTCAACAGTATCATTTGATAATGTACTGTCTCTGTCCGTTAATCGGCCATCGAATTTTATTTCAGGATTTTTAGTAAGTCCACAAAACCATGCATCTAGATTATAATTATGACCTATATATTCTGCGTGTGATCTTAACTCTATTTGATTACCGCTTTTTAATTTGCCATATTCATCAATAATGTTTGGACCTTTAGAACCCCATTCTAAATCAGGTGCAATAAAATTTGTATGTTCTATAAACTTTATATCTTTAAATGTTTCTTTAAACCAAGCAAATACTTGTTTAAAAATATGTTGTTGCCAAGGACGTGTTTTCCATAATCTAACATTATAAATTATGTGTATTTTGGTATAATAATTTTTACGGTTAATTAAATCGCATATAATATATGCTATTAAGGCACTATCACAGCCACCACTAAGACTTATTCCTATATTTTTCCAGTTTGGTGACAATGGAAAATATACATCAGATATATCGTGGATTATATTTTGGTATTCACTATTCTCGTAGAGACTTTTTACTTTGTTATTCATAGGCATCAAATAATACTTATCGTAATTAATCCTCAGGTTAATTCTTTATGGTAAATATTGGTATGCTTACAAAGATGCTTACAAAGACTGGTATAACACATTCCTCTAAAGAAATATATAATTTGGTAAAACATTTTGGTCCTGGTAAAAACATTTTGAATAAACAAACAGGAGATTTCTTTTATGATGAGTGGGAGGTACTTCCAGAATACAAAGACACTAGTTTAGAAGGGTTACTATCTAAAATAGGAAAAGTAGGACAAGCAAGAGTAAATGTATTGAAACCAGGTGAGTGTTTTTTTGCTCATGCTGATATAGATGATCGCTTTCATTTAGCATTAGATTCAGAATATAGTTTTTTAACAGATATAATTGGGGCAAAACTTTATTGTGTTGGAGACGATAATGTATATGAAATGGACGCAGGTAGATTACATTCTGCAAGTAATTATGGATATAAAAATAGATATCAATTAGTTATTAGAAAACTTTTAAATAGAATAGATTTACAAGAACCTGTAGTAGTAACTTGTATGGCTCTTCAACCTACACCATATAATTTAAGATATCTTTTTGATTGTAGTTTTTCTTGTTTATTAAACAAATTTAATAAGCTAGGAGTAATGACTAATTTTCAAAAAATTAGTGATACGTCTATTAAGTTTGACGTTGAATATGAATTTGTACAAGAAGTATTAAAATTAAAAGAAACTTGTGGCTTTGGAGTGCTTATAAATTATGATTAAAATGAAAGACAAAGAGTGGGATCGTTTTTATAAACCAATAAATGCAGTTGCTAATGTTCTTTATGAACCTCTTATAAGCAAAGATAAGAAAGTATTTTGTATGAATTGGAATCCTAGTACTTACTTTGAAAATAAATTTTTAAATAATGATTTAAGAGAATACTGGTTTTTACGTGAAATTAAATTTTTATTAAAATTAAGAGGCAAATCTTATATACCTGAAGTAATTGATATTGCATATGATGATAGACAAATATTTTTTAGATGGTATGATAATAAACTATTATCTACAGGAAATTGGCGAGAGCAAATTACAGAAATTAAAACTGATTTAGAAAATGAAGGTATTTTTAAAATAAATCTTTATCCTCATACTTGCTATGTTAATGATGATGGACAAATTCATATAATGGATGTGTATGGTTGTACAGATATAGATTCAAAATGGATTAATACAGAATATTTAAAACCTCTTATGATGGATAATCCACATAAAAGATTTACAGAATCAATAACTGGTAATGATTGTGATACACATAAGTTGTATGCAATTACTATTCAATCAAATTACGCTAAATGGCCAAGAGATTTTTTAAATGCTTAAATTTGTTGGAAATTGTAAAGATGTAATAGATGCAAGAAGGATATAATGTTTATAGATTCAACAAAATATAGTTCCTGGGAAGAATTAAAAAACTTTCAAAAAAAAGTAATATTAGAATACCATAATGCTTTTACAACCGGTTCTAATTCTACAATTGGTTCTTGGGATAAGATAACTAGGGCTCCTATAAAAGAAGGAATTGGGAACACTGAAGCATTAAAAGAAGGATCAACAAGAAACCCTGCTCCTTATATAATACAAGAATATTTAGAAAAAGTAGGTGATGATGATACGCATAGTAAAGATTTATATTTTAACGGTGAATTTCAAAAAGGATATAATGAAAGTGATATTTTTAAAGAATGTATAGACTATGCAGTAAAAAATCTTAAAGGATTATATAAAATTTCAATTGACGGGCTACCACCTGATGGAATAGCTTTACCACGTACTATACAGCATCAGTCAAATCATTTTCAAAAAGGTCCTTGTTATTCTATGTTATTGAGTATTGATATTCCATCTGAAGACATTATTAAATGTGGAATTAAAGTAGGAATGTCTCGAAAAGAATTTAATCATGGACACATTTTAACAATTGATCCGACAATGACTTATGAAACATGGTATCAAGGATTAGGTCATACTTATATAGAAGGTGCCAATCCTAGTTCTTATAGAATTTTAGTAATCGTAGAAGTTTTAAAGAAGGAATTTAATTTAAATTAAGTTTCTTTTTGAATTCACCAGTAACTTCAACTTGCATGATAGTCTCCTTTAGAGCGTTGCGTTGTTTGCTTCTGATTTACTATATTAATACGTGTACTAGTATTTAGTTAAGCAGATGATCCTGGATCTGGATAAGGCGCAATTCTAAGAGTCATTAAGTATTCAGGTTGTTCTATACACCACATAACTACTTTTGCTATATAGTCTGGATCCATTTTGTGTCCAGAACCAAAAGAAGCTACCCTAGGCGTATCTACAAACCCAGGTTTGATGTTTATTATTCTACAATTACCTTTGCTATTTTGTAATTGTTCACATGCATGATCTAACGCACATTTTTCGGTACTATAAGGCCAAATTGTGTTTTTAGTAACATCAGGACTTAAAGAACTAATTGATACTATTTGTTTTTTTTCTTCTTTCCATTTTTGCCATAAATGATACAATACCCAAACTTGTGCGTATTTGTCATGTGCATTATTAATAAAGACATCACAGTCTAATGCTTTTTCTATAATAGTATGAGGATCATTAATATCGTAACCATTACTTCGAGAAAATCCTATCCATTCGTGATTATTGTTATCGCAATAATTAGCTAAAGATAAGCCTATACCACTAGTGTGTCCTGTTATTCCAAATTTCATTTATATCTAAATGTTCGTCGAGAGTGATATATTGTTGACCACCAATTCCTTTAATCATGCCAATATTTAGTGTTAAATATTGATGCCGGAAAAATTCATGGATTATAAAATAATACCTTACGAAGAAAATTTAGATTTAGCTAACTTTTACCAAAATGCTAAACAAAAAGGATTCGCAAATAATAGTTCAAAAAAAATATTAATAGACTCTATTAGTAAAGAACGTGAATGGCAAGTTTGGTTTTTACAATATAAAAATAAAATTGTAGGGTCTACTGCCGCACATTCTTTTGATGAAATGGGAGAAAACAGTTATAGAATACTAGCAAGAACTTGCGTGTTCACAGATGAATTGCCTATTAATAATGTAAGGACTAAAAAGCAAATTGTAGAACATCAAAGTATTACACCTCAATTTTTTATGCCTGCTTGTATTGAATGGGTAGGACTTCAAGGTAAACCTTATGGGGGATATTCATTAGATAATAAAAAACTTTATATAACAACAAATGAAAATGAAGAAGGGTCACAAAAATTAGTGCATAAAATATGGGCACCTATGTTAGCAAAATCTGGTTGCTTAGAATACATTAAAGATTTTAATTATAGAAATACTCCTCAGAGTGTTTGGCGTTTAAATCCTAGGATATTTTTATCTCAATTATATAAACAAAGATTATGGAGATATAATGATTAACAACGATTACGAATATTATTATAATCAAGTTCCGGGTAAAGGACAATGTAGAAATAATTTAGTTTACACTAGTTTAATAAACAGACATAAAACTGAATTTGTACAGTGGTTTTTTAATGATACATTTTATCATAATGGACATAACCAAGTAATGGATACAGAATTAATGAATGAAAAATGGTTAAGAGAAACGAATATGTTATTAAAAATGCATAGTAAGTATCCTCAACATATACCATCAATACTTGATATAGATTATGCAAATAAAAAAATTCATTTAGGTATAGAAGGTGTAGATTTTTGGGAACAAAGTCATAATAAAACATATGAAGATGTATTGCCTAATTGGAAAGAACAAATGTTAGAAATAATTCAAGCACATAAAGATATTGGTATGTACAAGTATAGTCTTCATCCTAGCAGTTATTTTGTAGTAGAAGGTAAACTTAAATCTATTAATTATTTTTTTAGTTATATGGTTCACGAACCTAAAATTACTGTTAAAGATCATTTAAGTCATATATCAAATGACAGAAAAGTAATAGTATATGAACAAATGAAAGCCATGAATATAAACGTTAATACTCCAGTATCCTTTGATAAAGCTCAACTATTATGCTTTGAAAGTTTTCGTAATAACTATCCTGATGACTTTATTAATCAAGCAATAAGTATCTATAAATAATTATATGAACGATACAAAGACATTAAGTTTATGTCATATTTGCTATAAACATATACCAGCTGAACGTATTACTAAAAATAATGCAGTTTATCTTATTAAAACGTGCCCTGAACACGGTCGTATGGAGTATAAGGTAGAGCATGATGTTGAATTTTACAATAATTTAGAATATGATAGAGAAGGTTATAGTATACCGCAAGGTATCCTGATTGAAGTAACCGATCGTTGTAATTTAAATTGTCCTCATTGTTATCATGAACCAGATAATAAAGTAGTAGACAGGTCTATTAATTCAATTTTAAAACAAATAGAAGAAAATGTACATCCTAGAACAGGTGCTGTAATACTTGCAGGTGCAGAACCTACAGTACGTAAAGATTTACCAGAATTAGTTGAAGCTATTTGTAAACAAATAAAAGATTTAAACAGAGATCACCAGGATGTTTGTATTTTAACTAATGGTGTTAAACTTTCTGATAGAGCTTGGGTTAAAAGAATTGCAAAAGCAGGTGCTCGAATGGTTATGATAGGATTAAATCATCCTAGTTACCAAGGCAAAACAGTACATAGAAAACAATTAGAAGGTATTGATAATTGTATTGCAGAAGGTATATTTGTTTATTACATAGGATATACATTAGGAAGTTTGGATCAAATGGAAGATGTATTAGAAGAAATTCAAAGTTTAGGATACAAAAGTTGGCAATATAGAATTAGAGCAGGTTCGGATATAGGTAGAAGTCCTGATGAACCAAGATTCTTTTTAAGTGACCACGTAAAACTTATTAAAAGTATTTGTGATAAAAAAGGTTGGAGTTGGGAAAAGAAACCTGCTGATGATAATTTATATCATTACATGGTTAATATTAATGGTATTAGTCATAGAATTATTCAATGGAGTGATCCTAAAACTATAGATATGGAACAATTAATGTGTGGTCCTTGGTGTAATTTTGTTCCATTAAAACCTGTAACTAACTTTTTACATCAAATAATGTTGCGTGATGCTAACGTTAATAATGGAAAACCGTTATTTGATACTGTACCTGAACGTTATATGTTTAAACCAGACACTGTGGATTATAAAGTAACTGAATGGACGTATAAAAGTTGGGATGATTATAAAATTAAACAATCTAACCTAGTTAATCTGTAACATTATAAGTTATTGATATTACCGTAGGACTTTTAATCCAAAAATCAATTGTTTTTAAAATTGTTTCACTATCTTTATAAGAACTACTACTAATTTTTAATAATAGCAAATCTGCATTATCAGGCATTTTCCTTGATGCTAGTATTAAAAATTCTTTTTCTAATAATTTTTTTTGAAAAGCATATTCTGGATCTGGGGTATTATTATCGTCATTATCAGTAATAACTGATCCACATACTATCATTTTTTTAACTTTAGTATGTAAGTCTTTTAAAAGATTTAGTTGTAAATGAGGATTAGGATTAGCATTGTTTATAAACAAATCACAACCTTCTGATTCTTTTACAATTTTTTCGTAATCATAACCCGAATCAAATCCCTTAACATTGTGATTTTTTGATTTATAATAGACGTATAATTTCTTACCAAGCCCTTTTGAGTGGCCCGTTATTCGGATTTTCATTTTAGATTATTAATTTAAATCGACCCAACTTGCGCCAGTGTACCCTTGGAATTTTGTACCTGTTGTATTAAACACTACCATACCAGCCGCCGGTGTTGCTATTGCGGCATCTCTTGCGGCGTTGTCGGCATATACTTTAAGTTGAACTGGACCATCTACATCTAATGTACCAGCAGGACCAGTTGGATTTCCTTTGTTAATTCCTAATCTACCTAAGTAATCAAATGCTAATATTTTTTCTGTAGAACCATTGTCTGGTGTAGTAACCATTATAATTTTACCTGGAACTTGTCCAGCACCTACAGTAGCATTTGCATCATTTTCTACTGCATATGATATAAAAGCAGATCGTCTATAAGCAGTACCATCGTGACCATTTGCAAGATTAGTGAATAATATATCTCCTTTTTGTACTACTTGTGGAGATAATAAAGAATTTCTTGAAGAGAGATATTCAATACAATTTGAAGTTGTAGCAGTAACTCCAGCTGTAAAAATTTTATAAGCTGATAAAGTTGTAGTAGGACTGTATTGTTCTATTCCAATACCTGTTGCAGAATCAGTTCTGCTTACTTTTAATACTGTTTGGGCATTAATTAACTCAAGTGAATTTTCATTCAATACAATGTCACCGTTAGTAATAACATTTGCATTACCATCTATTCTTAAAGTACTATCGTTAGCAAATACAGAACCATGTATATCACCGGTTACTGCACCTGTAACGTTACCAATAACTGGACCAGTATGTGTACCACCAGCACTATTACCAGTTAAATCACCTGTAACGTTTCCTGAAAGATTTCCGTTAAATGTTGTTGCAGATATTGAAGAAAAACCAGCACCAACTCCGCCTGTTATTGAAGCTGTACCGTCATTAAATTTTACGCCGAAAATTTCTTTCCATAATTTAGCGGCTGTACCTATGTCTCTAGTGTTAGTTGTATCTGGAATGAAGTCTGCCGCAACGTTATTGTATTGTGATGCGACAGTAGTATCTACTGCATTACCACCTACTGTTGAAGCATCTCCTACATATAACTTTTTAGTATCTGTAGTATAGATTATTTCACCTTCAGCGGGTGTAATACCGCTTCTTTGAGTGTCTGTTCCTCTTCGTACTTGAAAAGCCATTTTAAATGCTACTCCTTAATATACCTATGTTTGTAACAGTATTTATGATATTTATCATAGGTACGGTATTACAGGACTTTGCTATTTGTTCTTTTTTATGAACTTATGGGTGCGTTTTTGGATGTCTTTTTTAATCTTTTGCGTATCTAGACTAAAATCCACATTTTTTATGGCCCCTGCATAGGTTCTAAATATGTCCTGTAAGGTGTTTTCTAAGTCAGCATGGGTGAAATTTTTTCTACTAGGTTTAAGCCTAATATCCCAATTTTTACCGTCTTTAAACATTACCTTTATACCTATTAGATATTGTATAGGTATAGTTTGTACATCTAAATCGGAAAAAACTTCAGGCCAATGGGCCACAACTTCCTTGGGTAGTTTCTTTTTGTTAAACTTGACCATAACAGACATAGTTCTATTCTGCTTTTTCGGTCTTGCTTTTCTTAGTAGGCGATAAAGTTTCAGCTTCTTTTCTTAATCTAGCCGCTTCTTTATATAATCTGTCAGCATCACTTCTCATTTTTGAAGCAATTTGATCATCTGTCATTACTTTTGCTGTTGGTGTTGCTACATTACTTGTAACACCTTCTTTAACAGATAATTCGTCTATAGATACACCTCTTTGATTAGCAATAATTTTGTTTAACTCGTCCAATGCTACAGATGTTGTAGGGTTTGGTGTCATTTCTACTTCGCTTGTAGGCACACTTTGCATATTTGCGAATTTATGAAATTTAGGTAACATTACATCTCCACTAGAAGTTCTAGTTCTGTTTAAAACTTCATAAAGTTCAAACGCAGTTTGACCTTCATTAGACTCTACAGCTTTTATTAAAGAATCATGATCCTGAGCATTTAATTTTGCTGTTTCAATTACTAGTGCAGATTTAGAATCTCCTGGTAATGTTCTGTAAACTACAACAACTTTTGCTTTAGACCCTTTAAGTCTGCCAACGTGTTTTGTATCAGCCATTATTTTTTTCCTCCTGTTGCAACAGCCGGTTTAGCTGGTGCGGTATCGGAACCTTTCTTTTCAAGATCCTTTTGTTGTGCTTGGACTACTTGTAAAAAAGACTCTAACTTATTAAATGTGGCGCCAACAGCCTGCATTTCATTTGCCTTGAATGCTCCTCTTTGGCAAGCCGCATCTATAATAGATTTGATAATCCCTAAATCTTGGACAGTCAAATCTGCAGAAGCACCAGGTTGTCCTGCTGGACCTTTTGGACCAACGGTACCTGCTCCTGCTGGTGCGGTTGTTTGTTTTGCCGCATCTGTTTTTGCTTGTTCAGTCATATTAATATGTTTCTCCGTATTGTTTTAATTGTATACAAAGATATTTAATGTTTAGGGAAGTGAGGGCAACTCAAATTGAATATGCTCATCTCTTTTGGATCTTCAAACCCTACCAAAATAGAATGAATAACTTGATCTGACTTATCAATCTTAATGTGATTACCAATATAATATCTGCTTTTTAGATTATCCGAAATCCAATTTTCTACAATTTTTAGATACTCGTGACCTTTCTCAGGTAACTCTTGAAACACCATACCTTTTGGTTTTTTGGTAAATTTTCTAGCGTCTAAAAAGTTTAATGGATTTGGTATATTGGTTTTTGGAAACATTATGCGTCGTAATGAGATGTAATACCAAAAGGTGCTTCTTTATTTTTATCATGATGTTCATGAAGAATCCATATTGTATCGCAATAATCAGGATCTCCCCAATCATCCCAAGGATAACCATCTGTGAATACTATTAATTTTTTAGGAACAATGTCATTGTCTTTCATATGTCTCCAATTTGCCATAAAGTCTGTACCACCGCCACCTTTAGCATCATAGTCTTCTAGACTATTATCATTAGCAGTAAAATCTTGTTCATTATAAACTTTAGTATCAAAAGACCAAATTTTAATATTATAATCTTGATATTGATCCATAATGTTTTGAATTTCTCCTAAGAAATCTTTTAATTGTCTTTCTTCAATAGAACCTGATGTGTCTATTGCTACACAAATATCTATTGTTTTTTGATAGTCTGTTGCAGGTAAAATTATACCTGAATGCCAAGCCTTTCTAGAAGGTCTAGCAAAAGTATAGTCGTTTCTTATAACACTTTGTATTTGTTGTTGTAATACTTGTTTCCAATCCATTTTAGGATTAGTAAACTGTTTAATCATTCTTTTAACTTCTTCAGGTAAATTATCTGGACCAGCCGCCTGTGCAGATTGCATTATACCTTCTTTAATTTCGTTTTTAATTTTTTCTTGTTCGTCTTTGCTTATAATAGGTTGTTTACTTTTACCATTTTTATCTTTGTCTTTTTTACCTGCTCCACTTTCAGGACCTTTTTCCCAATCAATGTGATCATCTAATAGTTTTCCTAATTTGCTTATATCAATTTTTTTAGCATTTTTAAATAGTTCGTCATATACTTGTTCTGATGACCAACCGTCGTATTTGTGATCTTGAAATATTTGAATGTCTTTAGGTTTTTCTCCTATTCCTTCTCTAACTAAAGTATTATTAACGAGATAGTCTGCCGCAATATTATAGAGCATTCTATTTCTATTTTCGTTTCTTTGTAAGTGATTAAAAACACAATGAAGTATTTCGTGTCCTATTACAAATTCAATTTCTTTAGTGCTTAATTTGTGAAAAAATTCTGTATTATAATATAAATGTTTACCATCAGTAGCCGCCGTAGGACACCACTCATCACACTCTTGGATTTTTAATCTAGTAGCCATATTACCAAAGAAAGGATGTCTTAATAGTAAACCAACTCTTGCTACAATAATTTTATCTAAAACTTCAGTTTTTATTTGTCTATACTCGTCGTCTGTACGTTTTATAACTGGTGGTTCTTTAATTTTTTTAATTTTAGTTGTTGTTTTTATTTTAGTTTTTAACTGCATAATTCCTTTTATGTGTTATAGGGTACCCGAAAGCACCCTATAACGAAAACACTAGTCGGCGCTTTGAGCGGCGGTTATGTACTTGCCGTATTTTTCATGGAACTCATCGAAAACTTTGATAGCGTCTGGATCAAACGGTAACTGATATTGTGTAAGAGCTAATTTAATACCCATTACAACTAATTCAGTATCAAAATTGTCCATCATAAATCTAAGAAATTTTCCAACTTTGTCGTTAAACTTCTTATCTTTTTTATCGCAAGCCTCTTTAAGTTCATAACATAAAGAAACCGTTAGGGAGTACATTGCACTGATTTCTTTACTTTTCAACTTCTCTACTTTACCTTCTAAAATATCAGAAGGGTTAGGAAGTTGTGATGCCACCTTACGGTGAGCCATAAACTTAACTGCAAGTCCTTCGCCTACTGCACCGCTGACTAAATCAGTCACAGTGTTTTCATCTAAATCATCTGATAAGAGTTCACTTACAAATGACCAAGATCTCGGAGTAGCAAAAGACCTACTTGAAGATTTCGGTTCAAAGTCGTATAGGTCTTTTTTGCTAAAAGTCAAATAACCAATTACATCTTTATGGATGTTGTTGTCTACTGCCCATTCAAACCAATCATCAAAAACAGGTTTCATTTCTAAGTGAATGAATCTATTTGCTAATGGTGCCGGCATTCTATAAGTGATACCTTTATCTGCTTCTCTATTACCCGCCGCCACTATAACAACGTTTTCTGGTAATTCGTAAGTACCTACTTTTCTATTCAATATTAATTGGTAAGCCGCCGCTTGAACACTTGGTGCCGCGGAATTCATTTCGTCTAAAAATAGAATAATGTTTTTATATTTTTTAGACATTTTTTGATCTGGTAATTCTGATGGAGATGCCCATTCCATAGATTTTGAATTACTATTAAAGTATGGTATACCTTTAATATCTGTTGGTTCCCATAAACTTAATCTTATATCAATAACATGAGCATTGATAGTTTTTGCAATCTGACGAACAACGTCTGATTTACCAATACCCGGACCGCCCCATAAAAAGATTGGTCTTTTGATTTTTAAGGCGTGTAATATACTTGCCTTTGCTTTATTTGGTGATAATTGTCTAGTAGCTAAACTACTATCTGCTGATGTGTCTTTGCCTTTACGTGCCATTATGTACTCCTTAAGTTACAATTGGTTTATTATTAATAATAGCACCTTTTGGTAATTAAGTCAAATGAAAAGAAGCTTAAATGACCCGCATAAATCAATTGTTAATTACGACGTGAGTAACTAAATTACCCTTTTCGTAGGAATCTATAATAAATTTCACTGCATCAAACACTGCGTTGGGGGATAATATAGTGTTTTGTTCTTTACAAATTTCCCACATCATTGCGGTTTTCTCTACAACAGTAGGTTGTTCAAATAACATATCTATATTTGTGTCAACAAAACCTGGAGAAATTAAACTAGCTTTACATTTTCCACCACTACCGTTTACTTCTTGTGTTATTTTCTTTAATCTCATTTTTTCAATGTAGTAATTTTCGTTTGCTAGTTTATAATCAAACATTTCTAATTCAGTTACAATACTGCCAATAGAAATTGCTAGTTTAGGATGGTCTTTACTATATTTGCAAAATTGATATAAGAGTGCGTGTTGCTTATTAAAGAGATAAGCATTGTTAATTAAAACATCAAAACTAAGACATTTGTCTACAACTCTTTGAGTATCCTCAATACCGTTTCCTTCGTTTTTGTCTAGACCTATAACTTCATAATAAGGAGAAAATTTATCATATAAACATTTTCCTATTCCTGATAAATGTCCTGTAATTGCTATTCTGCGTATTCTCATAGTATATGTTAATTTATTGAGAAGTTTTGGTTTATTCTTCGTTATTGAATTCTTGTCTAGTCATAGCTTTACTAATACCATATTTTCTTATATCTCCAGAAAATAACATTAATTCCATAGCTTTCTTTTCATTAGTAACAATTATACCATCGTCAGCCAAAAAATATGGACAATTAATAAATCTATCTAAAAAAATTATGGTTTGAGTAGTAACACTAAAGTCTACTGGGAATGGAACTTCATATGTTTTTAAATCAAGTTTTTTTGTAATAAAATCTAAACCTTTATCAGTTAATCTTAAACCACCTACATCTTTTGATCTACTATTTTTCCACCACATAGGCAAATACTCTTTTAAAGTATTTGGATTAATACTAATATCTGCGTTTTTTAGGAAAATTTTTGTGTAGGTTTCTTTCCAGTTCATTGTTCGTTGACAGTTTCACCAGCAGTAAGTTTAACTACTGTGAATTCTTCAACGTTGAAAAGAGTATTCAATTTTTTCGCCAAGTTAAAGGCGTGACCAGGATTAGAAAAACTAACTTTTTTGTATTTTGGTCCTGGATAGTTGTTAAGCATATTTGCTGATTTAAGGTTAAAAGGTTTGTTCTTATGAAACACAGCCCAGATGGCTTCCGCTTCAAGAATCTGCTCTGTTTTATAGCTTTTCTTGTCTACGTGTTCCAGTATAATAGTAGGCTTCGGTCTACTCATAATTTTTCAAGGTACCCTCTTTATAGTTACACCCCATACTATATTTATCGTGAATTTCACGAAAGAGTGTTACAAAAGTATTAAGTTAATGATTTCGAAACGCCGTTATAGATGCCTATACTAAAGGCTTCCACCGTCAGCTTTTACACTGATAGTTTCTTCGGCTTTCGATTGTTTAGTTATGAGAGATTCGTAGTCACCGGCAAGTCTAGCCAGTACAATTGCTAAAGAATATGTTAAACTTTTGGCAGTTGCAGTATCAATTTTTACTTCTTTTTGTTGACCAATGTCCGCGGCTTTTACTCTTTGTATAAATTGTTGTATTGGTGCTGTATTAATAGGTTCATCTGTTCGCATTTGCTAACTCCTGTTTCATTTCAAGTGTTGTTTTAAAAGGTCCTTTACTAGGATACCTTTCTAAAGTAATTAGTTTTGGGCAAAAACTTCGTACCCATCCTTTTTCAAATTTAATAATATAATATCCAGCACTATATAAAGACTTAGATTTTTTGCTTTTTGTAAACAATGGTAATTTCTTTTTAACATCATATACCATATTACAAGGTTTAAACTTGCATGGAAAACTGTACACTAGGTGCTCTGTGGGCTCAATGTGTGGGCTTGAAATAGTACTGTTGCCCCACATCCATTCACCATCAAAATTGTTTCTTAATTGCGTTTCATTATCAAATATTTTAGTTCCTTCATCACAAGTATATAGGTATTTTCTATCCTCTTGTCTACATAATGTACCTACCTTGTGCCCTTGTTTTTCAACTATCCAGAACCTGCTTTCTAGTATAGGTTTTGCAAAGAATCTTTCTGTCATGCTACTTCTTTCTCCTTATATTTTGCGTTTAAGGGCTCTGCGTAGCTTTGTGGGTATTCTGCAATACGTTGCATATCCCATTTAGCACAGAATTTAATAAGTTTTAACCCTACTTGTTCTATTGCTTTTGCTTTAACTGATGCTACAGTTTCTTTTATTACAGCTTTAATTTTGGGTGGTTGGGCATTTAAATCACATAGTATTACGTTTCTATTGTAATCATCTACAACTCTATGTTCTTTTCCGTCTTGATCTACCCATCTTTGGAGCATTAAGTTATTCCAATTATATCCTTTAGTTTTTCGATCTTCAAATGCATCAATTAAACCTACTTTCTTTTTAGTTCCTTTAGCTCTAACGCCAGGGTATGCTGAAAATACATTATCAGTAGGATCTCCTCTTACACATTTTTCAAACAACATTAATTTAGGGTTAGGTGCTTTTTTAGGAAATCCTGTTTTCTTATCTATTACAGGTTTCTTTTTATTATCAAAGTAACCTTCGTGTGTAATAGTAACTTCTTGTATTCCATTGTATTGTTTTACATTAGGTTTTATCAATTGTGCAAAGTCGCTGTCAGTTGATATTATAACGTGATTATCGTTTGGGTGTGCATTTACCCAACCTGCAATTAAATCATCTGCTTCTAATTGTTCGTGTTGTATTATTGTACAATTTGTTTTTGTATCTATAAAGTCTTTGAAATGCGTAAATGTTTCCCAAAAAACTTCTTCTTCTTCTTTTTCTGAAACAGTTAACGCCTCTCGAGCAGTTTTTCTATTCATTTTATATCTAGGATAAACATCTCTTCTCCAAGATTTTCCTTCTAAACAAAATACAACGTGGTCTCCTTTAAATTCTTGCCATACTCTTCTAATACTATTAAGAGTAATATGTAAAGCCATTCCTATTTTTTCATTTAGAGCTCCTTTAATAACGTGTCTGGCTCTAAAAAAAGTATTTGCAGTATCTACTATAATGTAATTCATGCGTTAAACTCTATTCCGTTAGAACGGGTGCATACTTTTGTGAATTTCTAACATTAACTAACCTCTGATTTATCATCATCCATTTTGTTGATATTAATATATCCCATACCAGTATCTGGATTTTGTCCTTGATCTTTTAAAATGTTTCTTGCAATATCTTTAAACCAAGCATCAACTATTTGTTCATTCTTTTCTCCTCTATAACCTGAATCTATTAATTGTTCAATAAATTCATTATTCCAATCTAATTCAAAAAAACCATTTTTAATATTATCTTTATTAACTTGAGTATCTAATACTGCTACCCATGGTTTTCCTTCTTTAGTTGCTTTTGCTTTTTCTTCCATTAATGCTTTTCTTCTTGGATCTTTTTCAGTATAATCTGATGCAACATCTTTTGCTTTATTTGTTTTAAACATACCTTTCATTTTTTTCATTATATCCATGTGTTATTTTCCTCCTTCCTTTTTAAGTTCCCCATTGATTTCCGAAAATATCGACGTGCAATCTTGGACTATATCTCCATCCTTTTTGCATTGCGAGTTCGGTAACATTTTTTGCGTTTTGTTGATATTCTTCATAACAACCTCCCACGGCCATACAATAGACCGGAGCATCGATCCCTGCTTTTTTATAAATTCCCACAGCTTTTGAAACTTCGTCAACATCGATGCTGTCACAAACGACAAATTTGAAATACAAATAACTATTGGGTATATCATAATATCCTTTAGCAACATCGGGTTTAATAGCATCGTCCCAACTTTCACCGGAAACGGTAAGTTTGGGAGAGCACGAAAACGTAATATGAATTTTAGTTTGATTCGTTGCCCACTCCAATAACCTTTCTCTGATAGGTTGAGTAGTGTTTGTTTCAAATGTAACATTTTTTAAATCTTGCATTTTAGGGTGTTCAAATAAATCAACATAATGTCTTTGAAAACCTAAAAATGGTTCTCCTCCTGTTATAACAAGATGTACATCTTGTCCGTTATTGCAAGTCCACTTGCCTTCTGGCGTTAAAGATAACAACTTATCAACTAAATCATCAATAGTATAATCTGTTGTGAACTTACTAAATCTTGCGTCCCATGATGCATAACTATCACAACCTTTATGTACCAAAGGCAAATCTTTTAATTCTTTATATCTATCATCCTCAGCGTCTACTTTTAAATAATCGTCTGCAAGTTCGCCTCTTGGCATACCAAATCCACGACATTTAAAATTACATCCAAACAATCGTAAAAATATACTAGGTACACCTACAAATCTTCCTTCGCCTTGTACACTATAAAAAGCTTCAGTAACTCTTAATTTGTCTGCATCCATTGTTCACCTAAATGTTATGTCCTTTCATACTAAAGCAGATATCATAAAATTCTTTTTTAAGTGGTGCATGAGTATCAAAAGCGCCTAACATAATTGCAGTAGTCATATCATTGTCAGATTCTTTTACACCACGTTGTGTTAAACAATGGTGTTTTGCTTTAACTACTACTGCTACATTAGGTGTTTTAGCATATTTTCTTAATGCTTCAGAAATTTGTGTAGTCATTTCTTCTTGTATCTGTGGTCTTTCTGCAATATGATGTACGATCCTATTAAATTTGCTTAAACCTATAACTTCATCTTCAGGTAATACTCCTACCCAACAATTTCCTACAATGTTTTGAAAATGGTGAGCACAGGTTGATCTAACACTAATTGGACCACTAGTGTATAAACTTTTATATCCCATATTCGGAAATGATGTAATTTTAGGTAATGAATTATATCTACCTGAATATATTTCATTAACATACATTTTTGCAACACGTTTTGCAGTTTCTTTTGTGTTATGATCATTTTCAGTATCAATTACTAATGCTTCTAAAACTTCTTCAAATGCTTCTTCTACTTCTGTTTCTAATTCTTTTAATTCACCTTTCTCCAAATACTTGGCGATATTGTCGTTTGCATTAAAACGTACCTTTTTGTCTATTAATCTTTGTTTGATCTTTTCTGATGTTCTCATATTGTTACATTAACAGATTTGTCCAATTTTGTCAATAATTCTTTGATAGACAATCTGATTTCCTTCCTCCGTATAATGGTTAACTATTCCTCTATGCTTTATCCAAGTTTGGCAAAGATCTAATTTGTTTTTTTCGGTAGCATAATCGGTACTAATACTAAAATGGTCCAAATGTAAAGAAGTAATTGGTATTGATTTTGTTATTTCATTTCGTATTAATTCGTAAATATCCTTTTGGTATTCGTCGTCATAAAAATGCTTAAACCAATTTTGGGCAGTTTTAAGTCTAGAATTGAAAATCGATGTTTTGTCCATAATGTCATTATAAATTAAATCACAATTTTTATGTAATCCTTTTTTATGTACTGGGTGTTTAGATGTATGAATTCTACTAGGACTAGTATGTGAAACAATTACTAATCCATATGTTTGAATCCAAAAAGCATCTAACATAGATTTTTGTCTTAATTGTTTTAATATTTTGTATTCTCCTACGCCTGCTTCTGCTAAATTATCTACTTGAAATTGTTTACCTAGCAACGTTGGCCACCCATCATATTTAGGCTTATGCCAAGGGCAGGCAAAACTATTTCCTATTATTAAAATTTTTTTATCCATGGAATATAATTCTCCGCTATTGCTTTATGGTATTCAGTGTTATAATGTTCTTCGTCATCTAAAAAATGTTTATTTGGATCTATATGTTTGCTTTTCATATAATCTTCTATACTTTGTGAAGCAATTGTTGTAGCTTTTAAATCTCCATAGTAATTAAAATCAACTGGATGTTTGGATCTTGATCTCATTACTGATAGATATAATTTTGCATTATTATCTGCACAAATATTATCCATTGTATAAATGTCTTTATAAAAACTTCTATGTTCTATATGTGTGTTTAAATCATAAAATAATTTGCATTCCATAAACGTTTGCTTTCTTAAATCAGGTTTTATTAATCCTTGTTCAGGTGAAAATTCAAAACCTACAAATTTATCATAGTCTTCTTTAATTGGTTTATTAAATAATTGTATAGAATCGTCAACTATAATACCATCTGAATATATTTTCACTAATGGTTTTTCTTTTGCAAGTGTTGTAAAATGATCTACCTTTATAGTTTTTTCTAATAATGTTTTATTAAATGCAATTACAAATCTATTAAATGCCGCCAAAAGTATGTGTACTTCATCTATGTCATTATGTTTTTTAAACATACTTTTAAGCCAATCAGGATATACCATATTAGCAGTACCCGCCACGCAATATACAATTACTTCTTTATCATTTAACGTAGCATACTGTTCAGCAAAACTATTATCATTATAAAGAGAATAACTTCCTGGTCCTGTTTTACCTGGGATTGTTTGATAACCAGCTAAATGACTATCTCCCATAAACAATGTTTTAGACATTTTTCTTTGTGTAATCTCCTTTTCCAACTATAACATTTCTTATTCCGCCTTTGGGATTTTTAGTATCTCCTTTTTTACGAGGTATTAAATGTACGTGCGGATACATTACAGTTTGTCCGGCACTTTCTCCTACATTAATTCCAATATTATAACCGTCAATAACTCCTTTAGCAACATTGTCATTAGCAATTTTTAATGCTAAATCAAAACATTTTATTATATTGTTTTGTGTTGCTTCTTTAGGCACAATTAAAGAATGACCTTCTGTTACTGGGTACCCGTCATTGTACCATACTATATCTTTAAATTCATGAACGACATCTTTCCAAGGTGCTCTATCTTCCTCTTGGGCTTTGTCTAATGTGTCTGGTTTAATCATTGCCACTCTTCCCAAGGAAACACAATCCATACTGGATTTTTTTCTTTATTAATTGTATATCCTTTAAAATGTAAACCTTGAAATTTGCTTGGTTCATTTTGTATAACACTTGCAAATTTTACATTATCAGGAGTACCAAAATTATCTTTAATATAATTTAATGTTTCTCCTGTATCATTTATATCGTCTATAATTAATATTTTTTTTTGAAAAGCATGAGCTTTTTCTAAAACTGCTAAACTAGGTTTACTTTTATGATCTCTGAGTCTAATGTCTAATGCTTCATGAGGTACATCTAAAGCATGACTAAGATAAATGCCTGGTACACAACCACCTCTATTAATTCCTAAAACAATATTAGGTTTCCAGTTAATACCTGACATTTCAGACAAAATCATATTAAGACTATGTCTTAACTGTATCATAGTAAAGTAACTTTTTTTAGTTTCTATAGTTTTAAACATCATCTTCTTTTTGTCTCGCCGCCCAATCATCATATACTATTCTATAAACATTTTTGAATTTTTCATATGCAATTTTTAATGAAGGATATATTACAGTCATATCCTCTACTTGGGAAAGACTAGGCATAGATTTTTCAAAAGGTTTGGGTTCTGAGAAATCATAATTAAAGTTGGATTGCCCTGATACTGCATCTTTTTCAAATTGATCTTGTAAAGGGCCTCCTGGTCCATATAAACCTGGAGAATCTTGTTCTTCACCTGTAGATGCTGATCCTATTCCATAAGAATAAGTTATGGGTGGGGTGTTAGACGAATCTATTCCTCCACCATTGTCATCAAAATTAACTGCTATAGTTCCTGTATCTCTAGGAACTCCGCTATCACTTGGCATCCAAGATGAACTAGGATAAACGGGCCATTCTCCATATGGTCCTTCCCCTTTAGACCATTGGGCTTTACCAGATAAGTCTGGTGTTTTAGTTTGTTTTTTTGTTTTCTTTGTCATAAAGAATACTCCTTAATAAAGTTTTTCTATTTTGTCACAGATTGCTAGTTTTTTAGCCTCTTCAGCCGATAACCAAACGTCCTGTGGCGGTAATAATACTTCTTTAATTTTTTTCTCAGACATTCCAATACATTTTTTGTAATGTTCTACCATTCTTTTAGTTGATAGCTCAAATTCTTTAACACGAGCATATAGTTCGTGTTCTTTGCCATCACTTCCCCAACTGTATTGATGAGATAATATTGAAGTATTAGGTGTAAGTATCCTTTCTCCTTTCTTTCCTGCAATAAAAATTAAAAATCCGGAAGAGGCAATTAATCCTAATCCTACAGTTTTAATAGGTATTGTACTAGCTTTGATTGTATCTATTAATGCAAATGCGGCATGAACATCACCGCCAGGTGAATTAATAATTAAAGTTAGTTTAGGCAATCTAGTAGAAGCAAGATTGCAATTCATAATCCATTGAATACAAGCTCTACAAGAATCTGTATTAATTTCGTCCATTAACAAATAGAGACCATTTGTTAATAAATTATTTTTTTGTTCTGGTGTTGCTTTGTCTTTAGCCATATTTTACTACCTCGTATAATGCTTTACCAGAGAAAAATTGATTTTTTAATATTTCTCTTTGTTTCCATATTAATGGAATATATTTTGTATAATTTTCCATATAGTCGTGTATTTTGTCTATTACTTCTTGTTTGTGTTTACGATAATGTTCTATATCAATTGTCCATTCGCTAGGGTAAGCAAATTCTTTAATTGCCATTTCTTTATAACTTAATCTATTTGGCACCATTGGTATAACATCTAATAGTGCACCTTCATACCAACTTATACCTAATGTTTCTTGTAAGTTAGCACTAAAGATTAATTTAGATTCTCCTAGTAAATTATGATATTCCACTTTACTCAATGTTTTTTCCTGACATACTATAAAATCATATTCGCTTCCAATAGAATCTTTAAGGTCTTGAAATATGTCTAGTTGCTTTTCAGGTGCAAGTCTATGTGGAAATAATATTTGTTTTTTCTTTGGCATATTTTTATATTGTTCAAGATTACGTTCCATGTATTCCATAGGCCATCCTACTCTTTTTATTTTTTTATTCGCTTGAGCATCTAATTTTCTAGTAACTAATTTAATAAATGTATCACTAAACATATCTGTATGAAATTGTGTTGCAAAAAAGTTATGATCAAAAGTTTCATACATACTTTCTTCTGCCAATCTTACCCAAGGTTTCTTTCCAATTAATCTACCTAAAAAGTCTGCCGGATCATAAGAACCGGCGTGCCACATACCACCTATTTTTATTTTAACGCCTAATAGTTCTGCCATATATTTTAATTGTATGACTGTAGGATTCCAAGCGTCAGTATATAAGAAGTAGTCACCGTCTTTAACTTCTCCTTTACAAAACATTTCTCCAATTTTAGCCAATTGATTACTCTTATAAACATTGGTACCACCAAAGTTTAAAAAAGCACCGGGTGTAGTTTTTTGTGGTGTATCGCCTCCACTTATATTAACTACTTCATTATTAGTATGTCTTTTTAGTTGTTCTGGGAGATGTTTTTTCCACTCCTTTGTGTATCGAGTGTCAACAGCCTCCAAATCAACAATGTAAATTGTCATTCTTATTCCTTTTCATATACTGCGTGTGATCCATTTTCACCATCTTCAGAAACATCTATTTCAATATTTCTACCAGGATATCTTTTTTTAATTTGTGCATATAAATCATCTGACATCATTTCACAACTTTTAAAGTCGTTTTGTAATGTACCTTGACTATATAAACTCAAAATCCATCTTTGAAATTGGATGAATTCGATATCTCTGTCATCGTGAAAAACTTCGATCGCCACTTTAAAATGAAATGTATGTCTATGTGGATGTCCTAAAAATGACACGTCATATTCATCTCCAGTTGCTAATTTAGGGTCAGTTAGAGCCGCAGGATACTTATGTATTCCTTCTTTTCTAAATGTTACCCAAATCATTTTTTTCATTGCGTTCCTTTTCTTTTTATGAGTTGTCCATTATAACAGTTTTATTTTTCATTGTCAATGTCCAAAACGGTATCGTCTTTATATTCTGACCATTCTGTATATTGCATATAACCTTTTAAAGTGTTGAGGTCTTTGGACCATACTCCTTTGTTTGTTAAACCCCACGTAGTATCATCTATTTTTAAAACTGCATTTTTATTCAGTTTTTCAATGTTTGGAATTTTAGCACTTATCATTGGAATAAATTTTTCAAAGGCCATTAATCCCGATTCTATTACGTCATTGGAATAACTGACATCAAAATCTAATGTAACCCAATAATTTTTTTCTAATAATATTGTCATCATTACATACCAGTCTTTCCAATCTGTTTCATTGCTAGGATTAAAACTTTGACTTGTACCAAAGTAAATGTGTTTTATATCCTTTTTATTAGCTAATTCTTCTATTTCTTTTGCAGGTCTAACGCCAACTACAAATAAAGTATGTTGTCCAGTCATAGGTGTTGCTTCTATTTCTTCACCTGTAAAATATATTGATTCTTTTCTTTTACTCGTGTCTAACATTTTTTTACCACTTAATATATCCTCTAGTATATCCTTTTGGTCTATTAAGACCTTCGTTAAATGCATCTTTCCATTCAGTATTTCTATCATAACCTTTTGTCCAAAAAGAAGATACATCAATTTTACCTGAATGTACTAATTCTACTGCTTTACGCATACACTCTATAAATCCACTATCTCTTGGACTAGGAAATTTTAAAGTCATTGAATTCCATAACATTGTAGAAAATGTTGTTGTAACTTTATTTGGTTTTTCAGCACCCATTATTAGTAATGCTTCTGGATTAAATATTTCTTTTTCAAATGATTCATTTCTATTATTAAGATCAATTACTACATCATATTTTCCGTCAATTGTATCTGTAAGTTTGTTACCCCATAATTCTTTATTACTATGACCATATACAGTAATATTAAAATGAATATTTTTTTCTAGCATAAGAGTTAAAAGATAATGATATACAACCTGTGCTAAAAATCCACTTCCCATAATTAATAAGTTTGCTCCTTGTTTTCTACCTCTTCTTTCAATTGGCATTTTACTAGAGTTGATTATGTTTATACCACAAGCAACAGGCTCTATAATATATTTAGGATCACATTCGGGCACTTTAACATAAGTTCCTATGTCACAATTATAAAAGTCTGCGTATGCAGGTTCACCTCTAGTTGCTACAAAGTCTCCTATATCTACATCATATACATTTTTTCCTTTTTCTGTTACTTGTCCTAATCCTTCATGACCTTGCATAGTTAAAGGTAATGGTCCAAAGTTTCCTTGCATCATATCAATATCGCTTCTACATACTCCTGTATATTTTGCTTTAACTCTAATTTGTTCATTAGATATATCAGGAATATCTATAGTTCCTTCGTTAAATGTACCTTTACCTTCAGTGTATAATAGTTTCGTCATCATTTGTTATTGTTTCGTGTATCCATAAATCGTATTCTAATTGTTTTTGCCAAAATGCATTGTCATCTTTATGAGTTATACAATCTGCAATCATTCGTTCATATGCACTTTCAGGACAAATACCTATTTGAAATGGATGTTGTTCGTCTTCTTGTTTAGTTTCTCCTGATTTGTTAAAATGTACTGCAATATCATCTTCTTGTTCATCATCTTTTCTTCCTGATGCAGAAAAACCTTTACCTGCTTTCCAATCTGCTGTAAGTCTATATGTTTTTTCATTATTGTTAAATTCTAATTCTACTAAATCGTCTACATCATATACTCCACTAGAATTCATAGTTCCATAATTTCCTGCTCTATTATCACCTGTTGTTTCATATGTTTCTTCTATTAACTCTTTTAAAGTATTTTTTTGTTCTTTGTGAAATTTTGTAAGTTTGAAATCTTTATAAGTATTAGGATTTATTGCAATAAAAATACTCAATAAGTGTGGTAATAAATCTCGAGATACTCCACCATACGCAAGAGCTTTGTTTGTAAACCAACCACCAGGATTAGGTATAAAGTTTATATTACGCCAGTTTATATCAATTATATCATTATCGTCTACTTTTGTTTTAATACCATCTAACCATATTTTAGTTCTCCACATATTATTTTTTGTCATAATAAATTTTGTATTTTTATTAGAACTTACTAAAATTTGCCATTGTTGAGCATTTTGTACACCAGGTTTTTCAATAAAAACCATTTTACTATGCGGTGCAATTTTTTGTGCAATAGTATAATGTGTATTATTAGGTGTACAAATATGAACAGTATCAAATTCTGGATGGGTTTTTAATGCTGTTGTTAATTCTAAAAACATAGGATTGTGTTTTGAATTAATGTCCACAGTAATTACTTCGTGTCCCATTTTTTCTAAAACACGTTTATATAATTGTCCGAACCCTAATCCTACTATTAAACTTTTCATATTAATTAAATCTTTTTGTAAAGTTTTCTATTTCTGTTTTTATTGCAAGTTTAATTTTTTTAAACTTTTTTAATAATGCTTTTCCTTCCCAACTTCTATCTTCGTCCCTTTCGTTTTCCATTTCTTCGACTTTTCTGTGATAATAATCAAACTCGTACTTTAACTTTTTAAGTTTTTTATCTTTCTTCGCCATTATACCTCCTGAAATAAATTAGCAAATTGTGTACTTGCGTTAACCGTTTTCTTGCCAGTCGCCCCCCTTGTTCCTATTACTGTCATAAAATATCTATGAAATTCTTCTATGACTGCGTTTGCTTCATCTCTGTTGCTTGTTGCAAATATTGCCTCTATAATATCTTTAAAAGCAACTCTATCAAATTGTTCTTGTAATAACATACCTGGATATATTCCTTTATCATATGCTTCATTGGCTTCTTGTACTGCTGTAATGTGCATCCAAACATTGTGAGCCATTTGTAAAGTGTAACTAAATGAATCCCAACTAGTTTTAGGATCATTTTTCATTTTGTTTAATTCTCCAGGAGAATAACAACATACATCATCAAGCATTAATCTTTTACTAACAGGACTATCTCTAAAACTTTTAAATATTTTTTCTTGCAATACACCTTCTTTAAATGTTCTTGGATCTGGTTTATATTTTTTATCATCTGCACTTGCCTGCATTCTGTATACCCATTTTTTTCTATCTTTTATTTCTATATCAATATAAATTTGACCATTGGCACAAGCTAAAAATGGAGAAGCACAATCAAATGTAATCATAAAATTAGGATTGTGATATTTTCTTATAGCTCTTTGTATATCTGTTAATAATACTGCCCATTCTAATTTAGATGTTCCTAAGAAGTGTACTACATCATGAACACCTTTTTCTAATAATCCATCAAAACGTAGTGCTACAAGTCTTTTTAATGCAAGATGTATGTCACACATATTTTGACCACCAAATGACCAACCATTAAAATGTGTACCAGGATATTTTTTAGGATCACAATAGTCTTTCATTTGTGCATACCAATCGTCTGCTTGTTGGAAATTTTCACCTTGTAATACATTTAAAAATTTACAATCACCTTTTCTATTTTTCATAAAATAATCATTGTTTATTTTTGTACCATTTACAGCTTCTTGATAGCTATTAATATTACTAGCTTTAGCACCTTCGGGTGACCTTGAAACCCAAGCTGGAATATCTAATATCATTCCATAGTCCATATTAGCATCTAACCACGTTAATACTTGTTCACGTTTCTTTTTTGCTTTAGGACAATTAGGATCTTTCCAATCACCTTCCCATACGCCTTTACCTATTTGGAAACCACCTGAATCTCCAAGCAACCAATTATTAGCTCTATTTCTATTTCTAATAATGTCATCTCTAACACTAAACTTTTTCATATTCAAATCGGCGTGACCTGCGGAATATAAATTCCATTTGTAGTTAAAATACGTATTCTTAGGTTCTAAATAATTTAAACCTTGAATTCCGTGTTCAAACTTTTTAGGAACTCTTTCAGGAAGTACATAATCATCTTCGTGTTTTGCCTTTCCTATATCTCTCGCGAAGAAACTACTCATCGCTGGCAAGAATACTGCCCAATCCTTCTGAACTTTTGTTAAGTCTGTGTTCAAGTATTACTCCTTATTTTGTTTGAGCTGGTAAAATGTAATTGTATTCACCAACACCACTATCTACAGTTATTTGCATTGCTCCTTGATCAGAAATTTTCATACTCATTCTGCCATCAAGACTTAATATACTAATAACTTGTTGAATAGGCCAACTCCATGCTTTTTTCAATTCTCCAGCATCGTGTTGGAATATAAAATTACCTGCGTGTGAATTTGCATCACCAAAATAAAATACTAAATTTTTATTTTCAGTTTTTACAGTGAATACAGTTTCTTCTACGTGTGCCGCCGCTTGTAATTTTAATCTTTGTATAGACGCTACACTTGGTTCAAACTCTATATCCCAAGATGTACCTTTAAATTTAACAGATTTTAATTTCTCGTTAATAATTTCAGTACTCATAAATCTATAATCATTTTGAAAATCACCTTTTTCGTTTTCAAAGTGAATGTTAGTTGGAACCTTTTTTCCATTTCTGACAGCTGATACAACATTAAGTTTTGCATTTTTATCATACTCTGGACATTTTAAATGAAGTGCTAATTTATCTAAATTAGGCATACCAAATACACCATCGAATTCATTTACTTTTTCGTTAGTGTTCGCACTTAATATAACTGAACGATCTTCAGCCATACTTTCTATTTTTGTTTGCTCTTCATTTGTGATTTTTACTAAACTTAAAAACCCTAATGAATGCGTATGAGCAACAATGTCTTGTAAGATACTTTTCATATATTTCTCCGTTTCCTTATTATATTTAGGTTTGCAGTCGAAGTCAAGTTAAAATGTTTCATTATCTTTCAACTCCAAAATATCTATATGCCTTTTGAACACCTCTAGCTTGATATTTGCAATCAGCCAAAGCATTATGCAAGTCCGTTCTAGGGCTTACTCTCATGTCTTTTGGCAACATATTTTGCAATGTTCTAGAATCTCTGATCTGCCAGAAGTTCCATGGTACAGGTTTTCCTAGTTGTGCATATAAATTTTGTAATATTGCATAGTCAAATAATGGACCTTGGCACCAAAGTTCATCTAATCCTACGCACCATTTGTTAAGAGTTTTTGAAAACTCTTCTAAATTAATTCTTCCTTCGTCTGTAAATGCTTCTTCTTTAACTTCTTTATCTTGTTGCCCCCACCATTCTAATGTTTTCTCATTTACACTTCTTCCCATTTTTGTTTGTTCATCTACATCTATTCTAAGATATAAATCAGTATGAGGTGTTTGAGTATTATATGGATTAAACTTAACTGCTCCTAATGTAAGAATCGTAGCACTAGGTGTAGTGTCTAAAGTTTCTAAATCTATCATTCCGTGTGTAGCCATATTATTCAAATTCAAACATAGAACTAAATGTATTATCTTGTAGTGTAGATTGGATATCCCAGTTTAGTTCTCCTAGTAAGTTTCCTAATTTATTGTCAATTAAAGTAGATTCCATTGCGCCACCATCAAAAGGTAATTCCTTAAACCATTTTGGAATACGTAGTTGATCCGTAGGATATGCAACAGATGTATATTCTAATGGATTCTTTTTAAGTTTACATACAATAACTTTCATACCATCTACTATTTCCATGGAATGTTTATCTCCATGCATTCTTTTAAGGTTGTTCCAGTTCATACTTGCTCTAACGTGACCCGGCATATTAGCTTTTCCTTGTCTATTTTCTTTTCTTACATATTCTACAAGATTGTTAACTCTTTTAGGAGATCCTTTTTCCCAACCTGGACGTTGTTTAAAACTAATTCTAAATTCAGTAATTCTTTCTAAAACTTCTTTTTCTGTTTTTTTAGTTAATACCATTAATAATAATTCACTTAAAAAGTCTTGGACAAACACAGGAGTATCTGATCTTTTTAAATCTAATCCCATTGCTTTTACTTTGCCTGGATTGTCATTATCTAATCTAGTGCCTTCTACTTCATAATTTAATACTGCATATCTTTTTTTAGTAATAAAAAGTCCTGTTTCTGCAACAGATTCTTTACCTGCTTCAATAACGTCCCCTCTATTTTTAGGACAATGGAATGCTTCTAACATAAAGTCTTTAAAACTAGTATTGACTTCTTCTGCAACTTTATCATATAATTTTATAACACTTTCTTTATTCCAAGGTATTTTACCTGTTTCTATTTCTTTTTTTAATATAGGATGTGCAGAAAAATAAGCAGAATCAGTATCTCCATATATTATTGCTTTTCCTAAATGGTCATATGCTCCTGTTGTTACTTCATTAATTTTAGCCGCCATATGTTTAGTAATTTGTCTACCTGATAATGTTGTAGATTGTCCTATTCTTTTATCAAAAAATCTACAACCTGGATTTAATATTGCACCATATAAACTATTCAAGTTAATTTTTTTCACTAATTGTCTTCTATCCCAGAATCCTATTTCTGCTTCGTTATTAGCATCTACGGCTTTTTGTTTCATTTCTTGTAAATGTTGTCTTTCAGCATACCATTTTTTTAATAGTCCTGGTATAACGCCTGTAAAATCACTAGTAAAAATTGTACCATTGGCACTTAACATTAAAGAAGCATTACTATCAAATATCAATTTATAAATTTGTGCTCCACTCATTGTTTCGCTTTTGCCGTCTTCCCAGTCCACAGTAATATTAAAATCTTTTCGTTGAGACATTACTGCTTCATATTCCAATGATCCAAACTGACCTTCCCATGCTGATGCGAATGATTTTTTTTGTAATGACATTTGTTCGTCTATAAAAGCATCAGTAGATTCAGGTTTTAATTGTCCGACAATACATTCAGGAGCCATATTCAATGCTCTAATAACAGATGGATATAGTGATTTAATATCCATTGCACCTATCCAATTATGTAATCCTTTTTTAGGAAATGCCACATAAGCACCTGCCGCCGATTCAGTAGAGTGAGGTTCACGTTTAATTCTATTAGGTACTTGTACTCCTCTTTTGTGTGCTTCGTTAATAATGGCTTGTTCTGTTACTGCAACTGCTCCTAATGTTGTTTGTAGTAATACCGTATTTTGATGTGCAAGTTCATTAGTTAAAGTTATAAATTTAAATTTTTTATCTAACTTATCTAGTAATGCAACGTCTTGTCTATTGTACTCAATAAATTTTGCAAAGTCATCATTATATAATTGATCTAACGATCCTTCATATATAGTTTTTGTTTCTCCTAGTTCGTGATCACCAATTGCATCTAGTCTATATGAATGTCGTTCTTCATATGTGTATTTTCTATAAAGTTCTAAACTATCTAAATGTACTCGTCCGATTAAATCATATGTTTCTTGTGTTCTTCCAAATCTATCAAATTCTCTTTTTTTAGGTAATTGTTTCCATAAACAAAAACGTCTTGTATCATCTTTACTCAATATTTTAGATATTCTATTAATTAAATACGGAAGATCATACCCTTCACTATTCCATCCACTTAATACATCTGCTTCTTCTATAATATCTAAAAATGCAGTTAGTAATTGAGATTCATGTTCATAAATTGTTACGTTTTCAAAATTTTTAACAGATTCTTTTGCTCTAGTCATTGACATATTTTTAGGTTTAAGAGCAAACGTAACAAGAGTATCTAACCATTTTAAATGTACACTAATTGCAGTTACTGGCATAAAAGGATCACTTGGTAAAGAAAAACCTTTTTCGGGATCAAAGTCTGCTTCTATATCAAAGAATGCAATTTTTAATTTTGGTGCATCTGAATTAATATAGTTTTCACTTAAACATTGGAAGATTGGATTAACGTCCGATTCGTATAATTTTTTGTTTCTATTGATTGCAAGTTCTTTATGGAAATCTTTTGTGTTTTTACATACGATTCTAGTTAACGTCTTACCGTCGACGCTTTTATGTTTACCTCTAGGATCTTCGTAGTAAAATGTATATTTGATTGGATATTCTCTGAAAATTCTTTTTCCGTTATCTCGTTCTACCACTCTTATGATATCTTGACTTCTATCGAAATAACCATTTATGTAACTCATTTATTCTCCTAATGTCATTTTTGGCTGACATATTACCAATCGTTGTTTTTGGCCAACTAAACCTTTTCTATACTATAACAAGTTTATTGATCTTTGTCAAGAATGCGGTTCATCGCTTCAATAATTTCTTTTATAGTCCAAGTGCCTTTTATTTTCTTTTCTAGTTCTTTTGCCTTAGTTAGTTTGCTCATTTTAATTGAACTGTACCGCCTGCTTCTTCTAAAATCTTTTTAAGTTTTTCTGCTTCTTCCTTTTCGATATCTTCTTTGATTACTTTAGGTAAATCCTCAACAAAGTTTTTAGCTTCTAGTAATCCTAGATCTAATATAGGTCTAACTGCTTTAATAATAGGAATTTTTTGCCCATCAGCAAATCCTGTTAACGTAACTGTTGCAGTATCTTTAACTTCTTCTTGACTTGCCACAGGAACTCTACTTCCACCTGCACCTAATATTTCTTCATAATTAAGTCCCCAGGCCTTTTCTAATTTTTTAGCAAGTTCTCCTGCTTCAACTACTGTTAATTTTCCTAATTGTTCTACTAAATTATCTATCTCTGCCATATTAATATTTAATGATTCTCATAACTTTCATATACCTTATTGAGTTGGTGGTTTACACAAACAAAACTTGCACATTTGGGTATGTCTTTTAATCTTCTTGCCCCAATATATGTACAAGAGGATCTTACACCACCTAACATATCTTCTATTGCTTCTTTAACAGGTCCTCTATCTGGTAAAAAAATTCTTTTTCCTTCGTTGCCTCTATATCCATCTTTTCTTTTGCCGTGTATTTCTCTTGCCCGGTCTGAACTCATTCCATAAAATTCTCTTTTTCCGTCTTTTACTTCAACTTCTGATTCGTTGAATCCTGCTAACATACCACCTAGCATAACAAAATGTGCTCCACCACCTAATGCTTTTGATACATCACCTGGTTCAATACATCCACCGTCAGCCATAATATGTCCACCAACGCCATTCGCCGCATCTGCACATTCTACTACTGCTGAAAATTGAGGTACACCAACACCAGCCATTGTTCTTGTTGTACATACTGAACCAGGACCAATGCCAATTTTTACTATGTCGGCACCACTAATAATTAATTGTTCAACCATTTCACCAGTAACAACGTTACCTGCAATTATAGTTTTATCTGGAAATTCATCTCTTACTTTTTTAACAAAGTCTACATAATTTTCATGATATCCATTTGCAACATCTATTGTAATAAATTTAATGTCTGGAAAACTCTTTAATACTTCTTGCATTGTCCAATAATCTTCAGCATTATCATCCCATAACTTACCTGTACCAGTACATACTGATACATACTTTAATTTAATTCCCCAACCTACTGCTTGTTTCCATTGTGCTATTGTTGTTGTCTTTGTAATCGTGGTCATCATTTTATATTCTTGTAAAACTTTTGCCATACTAAATGTACCAACACCATCCATATTAGATGCTACAATTGGACAACAAGTATATGATTCTTTAGAGTTTTTAAATGTAAATGTTCTAGTCATATCTACTTCTTTTCTAGATGATAACGTAGAACGTTTTGGTTTTAATAAAACATCTGCATAATCTAAATGTATAGTTTGATCTAGTCTCATAAATTCTCCATGTCATAATAAAAATGTTGTGTTCCTTTTCTAGGAACTTCTACTACTTGTTCTAAAGGAAGAAAAACGCCAGAAGGACTTGCTGTTTCTCCGTCATAATTTTTACCATCTATATGAATACAATTATCTACTGTTAAAATTGGTATGTTAGATGCATATGCCATAAATGATAAACACCCTGTATGATATTTGTCGTGAACAATTCTTGCTGGCTCGCCTTTATCTTTTGCACCATTTGAAGAATGGATTATTAATTTTGTTTTTTCATCTACTGCTACTTTTACAAGATTAGGTTTACCGCTCCAATAACCACCCCAAAGATCATTACATAACATACCAGTAACTTTTATAGTTTTACCGAAATCCTCATCATCTATTGGAAGATGAATTACTCCTGTATCTTCTCCAGCAACACATCCTTCGTCATATGAAACAATATAACGTTTATTAACTGCTCCTAAGAAATTTCCTTTTGGATCATAGTAACGTTGTTGATTTCTTACATCAGCCTTTTCTAATTCTTTATTCTCAACCCATAGAGTTCCTAATATAAGACCTATATGTTTATCACTAGCATATTTTCTTATAACATCTAATGCTTTAGAAACTTTAAAAAAATTAGTATCTACATTAATAGCATCTACATCATAACCTGACAAAGAAGCTTCGGGTGTTACTAGATAATTACAATTATTCTGTTCAGCCCAATCAATACTATTTTTAATAGTTTCAACATTGCTGTCTAGGTTTTGAGTTACTGGAATTTGAGCTCCTGCGATTCTCATTTTTATTTTTTAAATTTAGCCGCTTCCATTATAACCAGCCTTTAAATCCAGCATTTGGATTTTTATAAATTGAACTATTTTTCTCATTTTCTCTTGCTTCTACACTAATGACCCAAGCTCGACCTCTAGATTTTTCTCGTAAAAGTTTATCAACCCAATCACAAAGATAATGTGCTGTACCTTCCATACCAGGTCCCATTGGATGAGTTCTAATTCTGCATACACCTGCTTGTTCTAATTTTCTAAAAGTATCCATGTGAGGATCATCTTCGTCAAGTACTAAAGTATGATCATACATATGATCCAAATGTGCTTTTACATCTTTTAAATCACCATAGTCTACTACAAAGCCTTCTTTTGTAAAATTTTTACAAGCAAATACAAAATGAAAACTTCTGCTGTATCCGTGAATTACATGACAGTTGCCATCGTGTCTATATTGTCTATGAGCACAAGGAAAGTTAAAAAAACTTTTTGTGGAAGTAAATTGTTCTTCTGTTACGTTATCATAATCTTCAGCCATTAAAAAAAATCCTTTTCGTTTATTGCTTTATCGTCAACCCATTTATCATAAACCGGTTTATCTACGTTAATTGATGTAAATTTACAACCCCATTCATTAAGTTGAGCTACTGTATATAGATACCAGTCTTTTCCAGACATTCCTCCTCTGGAAGTCCAATAATGAATTTCATGACCTTTATCATATAATTCATTAACCTGTTTTATTTTTTCTAAATCAGGTTTACTATTATCATAGTCGCTACCTTCAGTATAACAAATGGTTCCGTCTATGTCAATGTAATATATCATATTAAGTTAACCAGTTTGTCCAAATTAATCCTGCCGCGGCAACTGTTACCAAAGTAATGTTAGTTACTATTAATGCAGGTTCTTTCCAAATTATACTTACTGCTAACCAAAGGACTCCTCCTAAAGCTAAAATAATTGGACCTTGTGGGTAATATCCTAATGAATTAATCGCAGTTCCAATAATTAAAGTCGCAGTGGCTAACCATTTAAGGTACCAGGTTATTTCACTTATCTTTGCCAACTGCTACTATCAAGTTTTCTAAGCTATCAAAAGCTTCTGAATACTTGCTCCAATCACCTTTATGTGCAATTTTGATTGCCTTATTAATTAGGGCAGGTTTGATTTCTAATTCTTCGGCTACTGCTTTTACGGTGTCTTTTAATCCTGCACTTAAATCTTCTACTTCTGAAAGAACGTTTGCTCCTTCATCTACTATTCTTTTTAACTTGGCTTGTTCTTCTGGACCATAAGTTCTTTCACTCATAATTCTCCTCAATAAATTTAACTTATTTTACTTAATATTAATAGAAAAGTCAAGAATTCTTTTTGATTATTCTTTAGTAGGATTTGGTTTATCAATTTTTGGTTTAAGTTCTTTTATTTCGTATGCCCAAGTATCTCCATCGCCATAATTGGCTGACCATTTTGGATTATCTTCAACACTATATTCTCTTGTGCTACATTTAAAATCTCCCATTTTAGTTTCATGAGATACTAAACTTTGCTCAAACCATCTCATTCTGTTGTTAGGTTGTGCGGCATATTGTCCGTTATCTAATTTCATTACATTAAATGATTTGTGTTCATCAGGTGTTTCAGCAAAAGTAGTATTAAGTTCATTGTCATTACTGTGACAACTATCTATTGTAAACATATATTCGCCACTATGCATTTTTTTATCTTTACCAAAAAATGCACAACGAAGTCCTGATAATGTTGCTTTTTCTAAAACTGTAATGTAATATGAAAAGGAATCCCAAATTTCTAAATGATCTAAAGGTAAAAATTTACTTGTATCTGCATCTGTTTTCCAAACGTATGCACTCAGAGGTAGTTTATCGTATAATGCACCATATTCTGGAAGTAAGGATTCTATATATAATGCTTTACCTGATATACTTTTTACAGTAACCCAAATAGCAGGAGTATATTTGCCTTGACCTAATAATTTCCCGTTATCATCTTTTTGCAGGTCATAGAGATATTCCATTCTAACATAACAGTCTACTGGCGGTAAGTTTGCTATTAAATAAGCCATACCTTGGTACCTCCTCTAATAATTTTTCCATAACGTAATTATAAGAGTATTTATTGTATTTTAAGGAATTGACTTTATTTTGATAACTTATTTTGAAGTTTTGTAGAAAGGTTTTCTTTGTAAGAATCTTGTGTATTAGTTGTTTCTTTTTTGTCTAAATAGTCATGTAAAAACGCATCAACATCTTCTATTGTTTTAAACGTTCCTAAATGTTTTTCACCTTGCCATACTTGGAAGTCACCATCTTTACTTTTTGTAGTGTATATTCCATATTTGTTCATATCAGGCATAGGATTAGTTTCGCCAACATAATTTATTGAATTGTTAAATTTTTCTTTGTAATCAAAGTGATTGAATACAGTAGTTAAGTAATCAGAAGCTTTAGTAATTTTTGCTTGTATCCAGCCTTCTAGTCCTTCTGATTCACTAACACTTTTCATCATGTCATGAAGTTTAATTGAATACTTTGCGGCTTTGTATAAATCACCTCGTGCCATTTGCACTTCGTGATCCTTTTCAGCTTTTTGAGCCTCATCCGCTAAATTTTCTTTAACTTTAATTTCTTTGTGCTTCATAGTAGTATTTATACTCGTTTAATAGGTTGCCCAAATAAACTTACGTTAGGCATCTCATGGGCACCTTTAACTCTGCCATCTGGATGTTTAGGTGTAGCTACTTTAGGTATTTTAGGAGCTTTCCAACCTGACTTTCCTGGATACCCTGTATAAGACTTTTTAAATCTATCAGGACCAATTGCAACTTGTGGATTATTTACAGTAGCAATGTTACCAGCCGAAGTTGCTCCTGCTGTTGCATATTCATCTACTCTAGTACTTAAAATTTCTCTAATCTTCATAATACTATTTATTTTTGCCTTTATAGATTTGTTTGGCTCTTTTACTTATACTGTACTTGGCGTGGGGGACTTTTAAATTCTTTTTACCGTAAACTTTACCAATTACGTGTGGGTAGGTTACGGTCTTGGCATTAGGGTCAATGCCATAATGATGATCGTGTCTTCTTTTGATTTCGTTGATTTTCATTGTGAAATGAAAAGATAAACCTAGGGGGAACTACTAGTCTACTTTGATTATATTTTTAATAGCTTGATGTAGTTTTTCTGCAGTTGCAACACCTAATTGTCTCTGTGCATACTCTTTATCTCCATCGATAAGAGCCGCTACTTGATCAATCATTTCAAGTTTAGTAATACTACCGTTCTTGAAATTTGTGTTTATTGTTATTGCACTTTCGGCTATAGTTTTAGCCCAGTTATTTTCTGCTACTATTTCTGCTAATGCTGTTTCGTCTGCCGCCGCCATAGTGTATCTCCTTTAGTGTTATACTTGTATTTATATTATCTCAGCTTTTTAATTGTACGTCCTAACCCTAGTTTTTTAACGTTTTTATACTCATCTCCGGGCTTAACGTCGCTTGTAGTGTTTTGTTTAGTAATAATACCCACACTTGAAGCTTCTTCATTTTTATTCTTAATAAGTTGAACAATTTTAGTTCTAGACTCTTCTAAAGGTAATGCTACAATTTCAAGAATTTTCATTATAATTTACCTCTTTTTAATTGATCTTTAGTTACTTTATATGGTACTTTTTCAATTTTACCACCTTTAGCAAGAAACTCTTTCATCATACGATCACGATCTTCTTGCGTTGTTTTCTTGTCTTCTTCTTTACCTGACGAATATACTCTATTGATCCCTGTGAATTTGGGCATATTGTTCTAACTCCTGTTTTACTTTACTTATCGGATTCTTATTAGCCTGATATAAAATTCCATATCCCCCAGACGCTTTCCAACGATCTAAATTTTTTGGTCTATCATCAATTAGTATATTAGACACCTTTGTTCTTTTGTCTATTGCATATGATTCTTTTCTTCCAGTGATAATAATTTGATTTGGTGCTTCTATATTTTGTTGTAACCAAAACCTTTTGCCATTTGTTGAATTTTCATGGTCACCTCTTAAAGGGGATGATAATATAGAAAACGTACCGCCTGTAAATTCTTTAACAGTTGCAATTAATTCATCAGCAGTAGGAAATTTAGGTAATGTTTTAAAGAAATCTGTACCAGTTATTCTATTAATAACTTCTTGTTTAAGGTCTTTAGTTTTATCGGATACTAATTGTTTCCAATGTTCAACACCATATAATTTTTCTACACCACCAAAAAAGTCTGCGATAACTCCGTCCATATCTACATAGACTATTGGTTTGTTTACTGGCTCTTGACCATCTACTTCAAAAAATTTCATTGGAATTATGCAATTCCTATGTGTGTTACCTTAGGAAACTTTTGTTTAATATGACGTGCAAATTGATTGAATTGCATTATTAATCTATTATCCCAACCTTCTGGTTTACCACCACCTATCATTGTTGCTCCACCTCCGGATTTATCAACTGTTGTAGGAACTTCTCCAGATGGTTTATTAATGTGTTTCTTTAACCATTGAGTTGTAATATTAATAAATTTATCTATAGGCATAGGTCCTGCGTCTTCAAAATTAGGATCCATACCTAATGAATTTAATATATCTCTCATTGAAAAGTTTGAAAGATAGGGACTTTCATCTTCATCCCCCATGCCATCTGGGAATTCCCAAACGTCTTGCATTTTACCATCAAATTCTTTTTTAGTTAAAAAATATGGATTTAAACTTGCTCCTTCTTTCATAGCACTTTCATTGTTAGGCATAAATTTTGCATATTTCTTTTGCATATATTTTACTTGATTTAAATCTTTACCTATATCAAGTCTTAATTTTACGCCTTTTATATCTTGTGTAATTTCGTTAGCTTTTTCATCGTCACCTTGTTCTTGTGCAATTTCTAATGCAGAGTTCATTGCTTTTACAACATCAACACTATTGTTTAATGCGTCATTAATTGAACCAACACCTGCTAAAGTTCCTATAATTATTCCAGCCGCCGCTAATTTTCTTAGATATTCTTTTACACCTTCATCTAAATTTTCATCTTCATCGGACCAATAAACTGCTGATTCGTTTTGAACATCGTGAGATGCTAATACCATGGCCATTGCATCTGCTACTCCAATTTTATTTCTGTTCATGTCTTCTAACTTTGAAGTATCACCGTGGTCATTAAACACTGCCATATACTCATGAATTGCATTTGGATCAAATCCTGCTTTTTCTAATACAATTCTGCCTTTTTCTGAAATGTCTTCTTTAGCCATTTTTGTAGCAGTAGCATACATTACAGATTTGTAATCATCGCCATATCTTGCTTTAAAATCTTTGGCACTTTTCTTCATGCCTTTGACATATTTTTCTTTTTTAGATTTTTGTTTTTTAGATAATTTTTTTTCGGAAGTATAAAATTCTTTAGATCGCATTACTCTGCCCTCAATGTCGACTTTTTCCACCCTTTAGCAAGAAATTCATTATGTTTACTTTTAGGAATTAAAATTGTTTTACCATTTTTATGAACATATATTTTAGGTACTGATTGACCTAATCTTTTTAGGTCAGCTGGTTGCATACCATCGCTATCTTGTTCTTTTTTAATAGGTAACTCTGGTTGTTTCATTCTTACGTTTGTTATACCCATTTTTGCTAACTTCTCTGGCATTTTAGTTACAACAAATCTACCACTTGTATCTTTGTCATCAAAATCGTATCCGGCTGTACTCATTAAATCTCTAATTGCAAAGTTTCCATCGGATGATCCAAAGCCTTCTCCATCTGGCCAATCTGCATAATGTGGACCATTAGCAACTTCTTCGCCTGCCGCTTTTAATTCTTTTGCAAAATTTACATATTCTTCTGCTGATATAAATTTTCTCATCACAGCCATTCTAACTAAATCCATTCCTGTTCCAAATGGTGCATCTTCTTTTACTGCACTATCTTCTTTTTTTAGTGGTAATCCTAAATGATCTACACTTTCAGTTGTTTCTTGTTTACCAGCCTGAACTCTATCCCAATAGTATGAACTCATTTTACCGTAACCATGTCTCCAAGCCATTTGACGTAGTGTTGTTTCATCTTTGTCTTTAAATCTGTCTGCTAATTCTTTATCAGACATAAACGCAAGTTTTTGTTTATGTTTAATAATAGATGCTGGCATTCTTTCTTTTAATCCATAATCTTTTTTATCAAAATTTAGTATTTTAGATAATTCTTCTTTTGCAGAAGGACTTTGTTCAACATCAATTAGTTGATTAATCATATCAATAGCATTAACACTATTGCCATCTTGTATATTTTCTTTTATAGCAGTTAATACATCAATTTTATTTGAAAATCCATTAATATTAAATTCTTTTACTGTAGATTCAGTTTTATATACATTTTGAATTTTATCAATTAAAGGAGGCCAACTTTCTTTAATAGTAGAAGATATAACTTTTGCCATATTATTATCACCTTTAAGTACAGCATCAGCTAGTTCTAATCCATGACTTAAAGAAGCCTGTGCGGCACCTAATAAACTTGCTTCAGAATCTTCTTTTACTGATTCATCACTCATTGGACTTGTTATAGGTGTACTTTTTAGAGCTGGGTCTTTTTTAAATGCTGGTTTTAATTGTTTTCCTTTATATGCAGTTTGTCCTGTAGGTATTTTTTGTACTTTACCACCTTTAGCAAGAAATTGCTTCATTAATTCGTCGCTGGCTTTCTTTTTATCATCTTTACTATCTTCAAACTTACTTCTTAAATGATCTAAATCTAATTCAAAGTCATCTGACTTGTAATAATCTTGCCAAGTTTTAAATCGTGCTTGTAAGTCTTTAGCTCTACCGTGTTTTTCATCGTAATACCATATTTTTGCCATTTCTTCTGGTGAAACTACATCTGTATAATCTGTTATTTGTGGTTCATCATCTTCGTTTGCTTTTCTTAATGCATCAGCAACATCTGGATGACTTGATAATCCTTTTGCAATTCTTTCAATATTTTTTACAGCGGTTGTATGATTATCTACATATAATTTAGCATATGCTTTTGCTTTTGCTATTTGACCAAAAGAAAAGTTTTCTTTGCCATCTTCTTTAGTTGATTCTCCTTGTGTTGCATAATCCTCAGCAACCCAGTCAATAAGTTCACCTGTTTTTTCAAATTCTTCTAATTCTTCATCAGTTAAAGGTGTGCCATCTATATATTTTGCTCCAAGTAATTGAAAAATCATATCACTAAAATCCTGCATTTCATAGTCTATGCTATTATGATCTATTTCTTTACCACGAAACATTATATTGGCATAATCAACTTTTTGATCTCTTGCTACTTTATATGCCGCCCAAGATTTTTCGTCATCTTCTTTTAATGGTAATCCTAAATGATCTACGCCTTGCATTGTTGCTGTGTCTTTTTGTAAAAGGGCGTGAACTGTAGATCTTAACTCTGGATCTGTTCTAAACATTTGTGCAATAGAATTTGCGTCAGGTTGTGCTTGTTTTTGTGCTTGTTTTTGTGCTGGTGCTTGTGCTGGTGCTTGTGCTGGTGCTTGTGCTGGTGCTTGTGCTGGTGCTTGTTTTTGTGCTGGTGCTTGTTTTTTTGCTGGTACAACTTTTTTGGCTCTAAATTGATCTCGAGCCATATGTTGAAATATTTTATCAACATCTCCTGCTGATGGATTTTTCCCTTTCCATTTTTGAAGGTAGCTTGTATCAGCTCCTTTTGTTGTCATAAAATCTTTTAATTGTTTTAGTGTAGGATTGTTATAATCTGCACCAACTTGACCCACATACTGTCTCCATTCGTCGTACATTTGTTTCATTACATCATCTGACTGCATTGCACCTTTCATTCCTGCCGCAGTACCTCTCATTCCAAGTTTTGATGCCGCTTTTTGACCAAGACTTGTAGCCGCTCTTTTAAGCATACCCATACCCGGTGCTTCTTTAGTAGTAGTGTCTTCCCATTTTAAATTTTTTTCAGCCCAGGCTCTTAATTCTAATTTTCTTTTTTGGATTTCTGCCATTAGATCAGCATCGGTTCTATTTACAGGGTCTAATGCCATGTCCTGAAGATGCTTCATTAATTCTCTATAATGTTCTTTATTTCGTGGAGTTACAACTTGTCTAAATTCGGCAAGTTTACTAAATCTAACTGCTTTGTTAAGGTCATGTAAATTCATTATATTTTTCTACCTCTAATTCCTTTAGTTTTTTGCATAAGTGGTCTTCTAAACCATAATTTAAACCATCCTGGATCTCCAGGTCTTAATCCTAATGCTTTCTCCCTGTCTTTAATTGCCTGTGCAGTATGAGTCATATTATATTCTGACTCACTTGGTTCAGAATCTGTTATGCCTGCTAATTTTTTTAATGTTGCAATTTCCATATATAACATATTTATTATTATGCCGGCATATTTAATTTAGATCTCAATTTATTATACAGCATTTTAGCCAGCTTTTTATCGCCCGGAATTGCCCTTAAAAAGTTAATTTCGTCCCCTCTAGAAGCCATATCACGTACTCTACTACCGCTTACACCTTCTACACCATCTGAATCAGGGTCTCTTGTTCCTGCATTTACAGTATTAATGTTATCAAATTGATATTCTGATCCATTATATTTGTTTAATAGTTCATTAAACTGTTTAACTCTGTCACTTCCTGCAACATAGGTAATATGTGTATAACCCATTGACTCTAATTTTTGCATGGCTTGAATAATTGTTCTAACATTTGGATCACCTATTTTAATACCTTTAAACATTTGTTGAGCAAAAAACAGTTTTTCAGCAAATCCTAAAGGATCTGTGTTTGCTTTTTGAGTATGTGTTAAAAATAAAAAATGATCGCCAGGTTGTGCTTGGATTGTGTTTATTAATTTTTGATGACCAATAGTAGGAGGATTAAATCGACCGAAGGCGAAAGATGCAGGTTTAGTTATAGCTTCGGTAAACTCCTTTGATCTCATTATGCATTCTCATTCTCTTTATCGATCTCGTCTTGTTCTGCTTCAGTATCAATAATTTTTTGTTGTAAAGATTCTTTGTCTTCATCTTTAATAACTCTTTCGGGTCTAGCCTTTACATCAAATTGTTTAAAGTATAAATTGATTGCTGTATCTATTAAAGGTTTTATAGTTGAGTTATTGCCTTCTTTTTTAGCTTTATCTATAGTTGGAAAATAATGTTTTCTATAAAAGTTAGGGTCATTAATCATAAAATAATGAATATCATCCATTATATTATAGTCCAACTCTGTTGGCATTTGATAATCTGTAAATTCGTTAATTTTCATAATTCTCCTTAATGGTTTAACTTCACGGAATTAATTGATCCGTCAGTATATACCAAGTGTGCTCTTACCCAAACAAAATTTCCTGTAAAATTAAAAACTTTTGAACCATCTGCTTCTGCATCAGTTGTTGCAGTACTAGTATGTGTAACATCACTAATATCAAACCAATCAGTAGCTGTAGGCGTAGTTGCTAACGTGGCTTGTAATTTAATAGTACCTATAAAGCCTGCAACTGTTATTTGAGCAGTATGAAACCCATCTGCTCTGCTGTAATACCCATCACCTTTATAGGCAGTACCTTCTACAGTCTCGACTGTACTATCTCCCGGGTGGGTAGTTGCTGACATTATTGTTTCGCTAATAGCTGACATACTGATATTTATCCTATATGCCTGTCCTAAGGTGCAAGGCTAACTCTTGATGAGTTTAACAGCTTCTTCGTAGATTATTGTAATTTCTTTGTCTTTGGCGTCTATTTTAGCTTTACCACCATTTTTTAACTTACCAAATAGCAATTCTTTGGACAGGGGCTTCTTAATTCTCTCATCTATGAGTCTTTGCATAGGTCTAGCACCCATTTTATCGTCATGTCCTTTTTCTACTAACCAGTCTATGGCTTCATCGCTTAATTCTAATACTGTATTTTTGTCTTTTAGTAACATTTTAAGTTCTAGCATAAATTTACCAACAATTTTTATCAGTATTTCTTTAGATAGTTTTTTGAATACAATAGTACCATCTAATCTGTTTCTAAATTCTGGTGGAAAGAATTTTTTCATCTCTTTATCATCATATTCGCTAGTAGATTGGGAGTCATTGAATCCCATAACATTTTTATCTAGTTGATCTGCACCTAAATTAGTAGTTAAAATTAATGTAATATTTTTACAGTCTGCTTCTTTACCATTGTTACCCATAATTGTTCCTTCATCCATTATTTGAAGTAATATTTGACTTACGTCTGGGTGTGCTTTTTCTATTTCATCTAATAATAATACACAATTAGGATGTTCTTGTAATTTTGTAATAAGCAATCCTGTATTTTCTTCAAATCCAACATATCCTGGAGGTGATCCAATTAATTTTGCAACTGCGTGTTTTTCTTGATATTCTGACATATCAAATCTAACTAATTTTACACCTAAATGAGTTGAAAGTTGTTTTGCTGTTTCTGTTTTACCACAACCAGTTGGGCCCATAAACACAAATGATCCAATTGGTTTATTATCTCTTTTTAATCCTGCGTGTGCTACCATAATTTTATCAATAATTGCTTCTATGGCTTTGTCTTGTCCGAATACACCGCTTTTCATATTTCTATCTAAGTTATTAAGAGCTGAAGATTCTTTTTGTTGAATGTTTTCAACTGGCATTTTAACAGCTTTTGCTATTTCAAATTGAATTTCTTCTGCTCCTATTACTTTTTCAGTAGTAGGATCTTTAAGATTAAATCTACTACAAGCTAAATCTATTAGATCAATTGCCTTATCAGGTAATTTTTTATCGCTTTGATACTTAACACTGGTTTTAACTGCTTCATTAATTGCTTGATCCGTTATTGCAATACTGTGAAAGTCTTCATAATACTTTCTAAGTCCGTGTAATATTTTAACTGTAGTTGGTTTATCAGGTTCATCTACAGATATTCTTTGAAATCTTCTCATTAATGCTCTATCTTTTTCAAAATACTTTCTATATTCTTCCCAAGTAGTTGATGCAACAACTTTAAGGTCACCTTTAGTTAATACTGGTTTTAATAAATTAGCTAAATCATTACTATTTGTAGTCCCACCAGCACCTGCTCCACTAATATTGTGTGCTTCATCTATAAAACAAATAGTTTTACCTTTCTTTTTTAATGCAGATAATACAAGTTTAAATCTTTCTTCAAAATCTCCTCTATATTTAGAACCAGCTAACATTCCACCAATATCTAAATTATATATTTTGTAATCTTTTAAAAAATCAGGGCAAGTTCCTTTTTCTATATTAAATGCTAGTCCTTCTGCAATAGCAGTTTTACCCACTCCAGGATCTCCTACTAGGATTACATTATTTTTAGTTCTTCTTCCTAATGCTAATGCTATAGAATTCAACTCTTCTACTCTACCTATTACAGGATCTATTCTTTTCTTTTTAACTTCGCTGTTTAAATTTGTAGTATAAAGACCTAATGCTCTTTTTGCCGCGGATTGATCAACTTCATCTTCATATAAAGATTCCATTTCTGCAGAAACATACTCTTGAAACTTGTCTTTGCTTATTTCAGTCTTCATAATGAAGTAATAAGCCCAACTTTTCTTTTCACTCATCATACTTAGAAATACATCTGTAATATCTATATGACTTCTACCACTAAACAACACCTGTGTAAATGCTCTGTTTAGTATTCTTTCTACACTTGTTGTTTTTTTAGGTTTATATTTTGAAATATTTTCAAGTGTTATAGTTTTTAATTTATTTTTAAGGTATTGTTCTACTTCTGTTCTTAAATCTTCAACATCTGCACCAAACCCTTTAATCATATTTACAAATTTGTCAGTGCATAGCATTGCATATAGTAAATGCTCTACAGTTACGTATTCATGCTTTAACTTTTTAGCATCAACAACTGCTTTATCAAAAACTAATTGTAACTCTTGACTAGGCTCTACCATGTTCTAATTCCTTTATTGCTTTTTTTTGCTTCTTTAAAGCCATATCTAATCTTAATTTACTGACTCTTGCAGGATTAACGAACGTTATACCCTCCAAATGGTCGTATTCATGCAAAAAACATCTTGCATCATAACCACTAAACTCCATTATACACTCTTTTTGTTTGCTGTCAAGGAATTTAACGGTAACCTTTTCTGGTCTTCTAACTTTAATCCATAATTTTGGAAAACTAAGACAACCTTCTACATCTTCAATTTTATTAAGACTTATTTGCTCAATTGTAGGGTCAATTATAGCAAGAGGTTTAGTAATTCCTTTAGTTCTTTTTGGAAATATTGTAAAAACTCTTGCATCTAAGCTAACTTGATTTGCCGCCAGGCCAATACCATTATTATTCATCATAATAGATATCATTTCTTGTTCAATTTTTTCAGAATCCAAATTTTCCCAGTCAAAAGGTTTAACTTTTTTGTCTAAAAATTCATTTGGATATCTAATTAGTTCCATATTTTATTCTCTGTAAAAGTTTTAACATTTCCGGGTCGTTTATGTTAGGTATTTCAGCTTGTACTGTCATATAGATATTACCTCTGCTTCTTCCGTGCAATTTAGGTAATCCTTGCTCATTAATACTTAATACTGTACCTGGTTGACACCCTTTAGGAATTGTAATAGCTAAATTTTTGTTATCTATTGTTCTTATTTCTTTTTTAGTTCCTAATAATAAATCAAATACACTTACTTTTTCTATACAATGTAAATTTGCTCCGTCTCTATGCCATTTTCTATGAGGAGCTACTCTAATTCTAACCATTAAATCTCCTCTATGTACTCCTGCTATTGAATTATCACCAAGAGCGGCAAATTTTATTGTAGTATTGGATTCTATTCCAGCAGGTAATTCAAGATTTACACTTTGTTGTCTTCCATTAGACAATCTATAAGTTGCAATTAAAGATTTACCACTCATTACATCTTCTAAATCTATTGTAGTTTGAATTGATATATCTTTATTTCGCATTCTTTGTCTTCGTCCAAAAGGACTAGGCCCTCCTCCAAAGAAATCATTTATTACATCACCTATATCGTGAGGGAATCCACCAAAGTCGCCACTAGTATAGGTTCTCGTATAACCTTGTTGTCCAGTTTCGCCGAACTGGTCATACGTAGTTCTTTTTTGAGGATCTTTAAGGGTGTCGTATGCTTCGTTAATTTTCTGAAACTGTTGTTCGTCTCCACCTCTGTCTGGGTGGTGTTTCATAGCTTTCTTTTTGTATGCTTTTTTTAAATCGTCTACAGAAGCCCCTCGTTTAACACCTAATATATCATAGTAATCTGCCATAATAGTAATATAACAACTTTTTACCAAAAAGTCAAGTTGTAAATGTATTTAAGTGGATTTTGATATTGTTTTTTTGATTATTTTTTGTTTTTAGGAAGAGAAGCGCCGGGTTTTCCAACGTATAAACCAAAGAATGCCGCGCCGGCACCAACAATAGTTGATATAAACATTGCCTGAGCATTTGTTGGATCTACTAAACCCATAAACCAGGTTACTGATTTATAAAAAGCATAGATGTATGCCAACATTACTAATCGAGGTATAAATCTAAACTTGTCAATAAGACCTGCTGTTTTGTTGTACCAAGTAGGTGCTTCGTCGCCTTGGTCGGGTACAAGATCAGTTTTAGCAAGTTCATATTCTTCTGTGGTTCTTTTAACTTTAACTTTATCTTTAGAAACTAACATATCTTCTTTTAATTCAGCCATAATTATTTTATACCCTCAATCTTAGAATCTCTTTTTCTATGTCCGTTCCATGCAAACCAACCGCCTAGTCTTAATGACCAGTATGCTAGGTAGTTCATAGTATAGAAGCCATTGACTTCAATGTTAATGTTTCTGAATAATTCATCCATCCATTTTTGGTCTTTAATACCAATAGTTTCTTTTTTATTTTTCTTTAATAGTGTTGCGTACTTGTAACCGTAGTCGTGTACAAGTCCACCAACTAATAATACCCCAACTGGAGAGAAAAAAGTTCTTAAGAACTTTGGAATACTTGCACCATCAAATTGGAAACCTTTAGGGATCACATAATCTTCACCATTTATGTTGTAGTGCCAGTCTTTTGTAGTAACCCAGTTTCTTGTTGATAGTATCCACATTAATATACCTTTAAAAAAGCCTATTCCTTTTGTAGATATTTTAAGTGCTTGTAAGTGAGGTAGTTCAGTGTATGTAAATTTAAGTTTATTAGGTTTTCTTTTGTCTAATACGTTTATAAGAAAGCCGATAATGATGAAAGCAATAACTAAAGTCCATTGCCAAAATTTCATTGCAAGTGCTATTATAAATTCCATGTTTTTCCTTTGTTAATTAACTATGTAGTTATTTATCTGACTTCTTCTTGTCTTCAGGCTCGTAATATTTCTTATATTCTTTTAGTAAGTTATTTGTTTCTTGTAATTTTTGTCTTATTTGTGCAAAGTTTTTCGCTAATAATTCAAAGTCTTTGTCTGTTAAACCAAACAGTACAGGATCTATTCCTGCCGCTTCTAGTTTAGCAAATACTTCTTCTGCGTTTGCACTTGTAATGACTATCCATTTAAGTTGTTCTAACTCTAATGCTGTTGGCATTGGATAATCAAGTTTTTCTCTTGGTTTTTCAATTGAGAATATTTTTATTTTTTTCTCACCACCTATTGAACAACCGGTTAAAAACACTATTAATACTAATGCAATAATTTTACTCATAATGTACGTAACTCGGGTTTGCTAAACTTGGGCATTCCGGATTAATCTCCGATCTTTTTGTTGCTTTTAATTCTTCTTCTGTGTGTTCGGCACCTGATGCCAACTCAACACATCTTTGGGCATTCTCGGCACCTTTGTTTATAATTCTTTCAATTGCTTTTGTTCTTGCTATTGCTAGTTTGCCAACATCTCTTTTTTTCTTATTAAATCTTTTATCTAATTCATTTAAATCTTTTTTGAAAGTTTGTATTAGTACGTTTAATTTTTTATTACTTTCCATTATTGCTTCAAAGTCTTCTTTTTGTTGTACTAAAACTTTGTTTTGTTCTGTAATAGCAGTTTCTAATTGTATTTGATTTGCCTTAAGGATAGCGTTATCTGATCGTAGTTTCATTACGTACATTCCTGCACCCGCAATACCACTGATTATTAGAACTGTAAAAATTAATCTTATACTTCCAAACATTTTATTCGCACCTACAATGAACACATACTATAATTTCATATGTTCTGCCATCATAGTCGGTCTGAGTTTCTTTTAAGACCTCACCACAATGTGCTTTTCGACCACAATTATTACAATATTGCTCTTCCTTCATTATGTATGTATTTATTGATTATTCTGTGAGCCCGTTTTTATAAACAGTTTTGCCGTCTTCTTTTAAAGCTCGTAGACGTTGCATTCGATTAGATCCACGATTATAACTAACATGAACCCATCCTGAATCGGGTATTTCGGGGTTATTATATTCTAAAATTACTTGGTCGAAAGTACAATTATCTGAAATCCATTGAGCTACATAACGATTAGATGTACCAGGGCATTCAATATCAGCCGCTTGGCCTAGACAATGTTGTGATTTCCATGATCCACCAATGGCTTTGTTTAATACAGTTCCTCTATATCCTGAATTAATTGCTATTGGACCAAAATGTTCTCTAACTGGTTGAAGAACCATTTCACATAGAAGTTGCATATTTTCAATATGTTCTTCCGTAGGGGTATTATCAATATTTTGACGTATTGCTGTTTGACTTCTTGTAAATTCTTCTGTTGTAAAATTAGTTGATAGTTTCATATTTTTTCTTAAGCACTATACAGAAGTTCTTGTTTTCAAGAACATACTTGTTTCCATATATAGATATATTATAGTCCCCTATATACTTACTTAAGAAAATTATTTCAGGAAATTTATTGAATTCATAGGATTCTTTAATTGATTTTAGTACTTCTTTGGTCTTACCATAATCCAAAAATTCAAAAAATAATGGATCATGTCGTCTTTTTTTAAGGATTAATGTTGTATCTTCTAAAATTATATCATCAACATAACTATCTTTAAAGAAATTTTTATAATTTTCCATAGGTGCTTCACCTATTGATGTTTCATATGCAGTAGGATCAAAAGGAATAACTTCATCTAATGTTTTTGCGTCTGCAGAAAGACTTTTGAAGTTTTTATAGTATCTAAATTTAAATTCGTTTAAGTTTGTTAATTTTCCTATACCGTCTAATAGTTCTGACACTTGTTTTGCAACTTTATTGTTTCTTTCTAGCTCTACAAATACTCTATATTTGCCATCAGCTTGTTCTCCACTGCTTTTGTCAGCATCTAATACAAAAGGATATCCTTTTTCTATAAAATTTACTAAATCTAATGCTGGTTGTTCTCCAAGAACAGAGAAACTAAGAACTACTATATCTTTATCGTCTCCCATTTTTGATTTAAAAGAGTCAATTTCAAATATACTATCAGTAGTAAATTCTAAATCGTTTTTTTGAAGTCCCATTAAAACTCTCCACCAGGTTCTGCAGTAGGTTCTGGTGCTGGTACTGGGTCTGTTGCATCAGCAGGTTCTACTTGTTGTTCTGCAGGTATTTCTTCTGAAGTTGCAGGTTCTTTTGCATATATTTCTTCTTGTTCGTAACCACTATGTATGCTTCGAATTAATTCTTTCGGCATTAAAATTTCTACTAACCAAATAGGTGCTTTGTCTAGCTTACCTTTTTTAGTTCCTGCTCTCATATCCCCTGGTTCTAAAATTTGTCTTGGAACCATAAGTTCATCTTTTTTGAAATATACTTTGCACTCGTAGTCTGTAAGTCTTTTACCACCCATTGGATCGGGCATTTGTTTTCTAGGCCACATAAAAGTACATGATACAAAGTGTCTTTTAATTATTGGACCCGCGGCTAACTCGCCATCCTGCCAATTATCATAAACATATAAGTCTAATTCATCAAGTACTCGTTCAAAGTCCTTGAGCACCGTGAAAGCGGTGTCATTATCAAATACGTTTTGTACTGCTTTAACTACATCTATTGTATCGTGCATATTAGGTCCCTTTTTTATATTTATCTAATGACTAGTTTCTCCTAATAAGGTGAAAACCGTAAACAGTGGGGCAAGGACCACTGATTTCGCCTGGTTTTAAGTTGTCTACATATGTAATAAAATCAGGATCCATTTTATTTGCTGGAAATGTTCCTAAATTTCCGCTATTTGCTTTGCCACTAGGACAATCACTATAGATTTTTGCGGCTTGATCAAAGGTATACTTGCCTGTTCTTATTTCTTCACTAATTGCTCCAGCTAAAAATAGTGCTTCTTCTCTACACATTGTTCTAGTAGAACGTTCTGCTTCTATATGGCTTACTAATATATGACTTGCTCTATATACTCGACCTGGAACTTCCATTAGTCTCCTTTTTCATCAAAATTATTGTATAATGTATATTTTGCTGTTAATTCTTCACCAGCTTTAATGTCTTTAATTGTTATAAGGTATTTTACAGGTAATTGATGCCAATAACCTTTAGTATTTTTACAGTTAGGGTCATCTGAATGATTATAAAAGGCACCTAAGGCTGTTCTAATGTAACCATGAGGAAAATTTTTATTTTCTATATGAACTATTCCTAAGACTGTGTCTGCTTCAAAGTCTTTTGTAGCATATAGTCCTAGTCCTTGAACATTAGATGGTTTAATAGTAAGCCCATCTGGCAATGGCTTGTACATTTATATTAATCCTTAATTAAAATATTATCAGTATACCGTATACCACAATTCCAAGTACTACTGCAATCGCGATCCATCCGGCAACCGTATAAATTCTATTCATCATTTTCTTTTAAGTATTTCCAACTTATAGGAAAGTATTTACTACACTCGTTAGAGATTTGATTGCAAATGTCTCTTGTTTCTTTTTGCACATCGGGTTTACACCTAAGGTTGCATACTCTAGCAAACGCATACAAGCTACCAGACCAAAACCATTCAGTCATCATACTTTGAGGTAAAACCATTCGTGCTTGTTCGGGTGCAACACCCTTATCAATTAATGTATTGTAAAGTATTAAACAACTTTGCATTGTTGTTTCTAAGTTATGGTCAACAGTTGCTCCTAAATCAACTGTACCATCAGAACCTTGTTTAGAATTTATAGGTCGTCCTCTCCAAGTGTCCGGTTTGAATAATTCGGGTGGATAATCTACATAACGTCTACTAACTTCATTCCATATTAATCCAACTTGATGTTTTACAAGTTGTCTTGCAACAAATATAGGTGCTTTAATTCTAAATTGTAATGATGCGTGTCCGAAAGGTGACCAATGATTATGTTTAGCCAAGAATGCAATTAGTTTTTCGTCTTTATCTTCAAATTGTTCTTTTGTTTTTGCGTAAGATACTCTAGCGGCATTTACGACCGACAAATCAGTACCCATTTTATCTATTAATTCTACGTTCATTCTACTTTCCTTAATTCTTCATATCTTTCTTGAGCTTCTTTAGGTCCTGCATAAGCTTCTTGCTTATCAACATTCCAATATAAAAGTTCATCTAAAGGAATATGTTTACCCGAAACAGCACAAACGACATAGTTGCCATCTTTTACTACTTCAAACATCATAGGTTTATATTTTAATTCAGCTAAAACCCATTTCATAAGAATATTATAGATTTTGTAATTTAATCATTGTTGCAGATAAGTTAATTTCGGGATCTGCAACAAATGAATGATCCACTAATCCTTGTTTAATAATTAATATTGCTTTCTCTTGTTTTTGTTCGTCACCAAATAAACTAATATTGTCATATAACCACTTATAAATGTCTTCTATTTCGTCTGGCCTTGCTTGACTACATACTAATTTTCTTGCTTCGCTTATTTTTCCTGCTTTAAACAGTTCAACCATTTGTAATTTGTAATCTAAATCACCTGTATCTGCTTTTTGTGGCTCAATTAACTTTCCTTCTTGTGTATTCATTTGTACAGTATTAATACATTTTCTTAAATCAGGATAAGTTGCTTTTACATAAGTGTCTAATGTGTTAAGATCGGGTGTAACACCTTCTTGCATTAATATTTCTGCCACTCTTGCTGTGAATTCTGTTTGATCAATTCTTTCTATATGAAAACCTTGACATCTTGAATGAAGTGCTGGTATAACTCTATTAGGATAGTTACAAGTTAATATAAATCTTGATGTTGTATGGTATTCTTCCATTACACCACGTAACGCCGCCTGTGCATTTGGACTTAAATAGTCTGCTTCGTCTAGTAATACTACTTTAAACTCACCAAACGGAATCATTTGTACAAAATTAATGATGTTTGTTCTTACTTCGTCTACGGAATTTGTTCTACTTGCATTTATTTCTAATACGTCAAGGTCATTAACTTGTAATTCGTTTAAAAGAATTTTTGCAAGTGTTGTTTTACCGATACCAGCAGTACCTGAAAACAAAAGATGTGGAATAGTCTTTTCTTTTAACCATTGTTGGACCTGTTTTCTTTGATGATCATCTCTAAATACATATTCATCAATTTTTTTAGGTCTATATTTTTCTACCCATAGTTCTTGCATTTAATCAATATTTAAATTTCTATATTCTTGGCCTATACCTGATAAAATTAGTATAACATATAACACCACCCAATACCAACCAGTAATTATACCAGTTAAATGGAGTACCATTAATGTTATTCCTGTTAGACCTGTTGTGTTAATTCCGGATTTTTTGGCTTCTGGTAATCTCATATACGTAGTATATGATAAAGAACGATTTTAGTCAAGTGATTTGTTATTCTAATAGGTCGCCGCCGGGGCTATATTTTAATCTGGCTTGATACCAATCTTTTGGTTTGTAATTTCCAGTCATCATTACTGCTTTGGCTTCTACAATTCGGAGTACCGTTTCTTTTTCGTTTTCATCTGCAAAACTGAAACCTCTTGACCATCGTCCGTGTTCGACTAAGATCCAGTCTCCTTTTTTGTATGTGTCTTTATTTTTGTGACCTTTAGAAACTACTTTACACCATCTAGGTTTAATACCTCTAGTGTGTCCATCGTCACTTCCGATAATAAGTCCACCTTTGGTTTTTGATTCGCCAAATTCCATGTCAGAGACTAAAACTCTGTCATGGATAGGTGTTATATTGCCTTTAATGAAATATTTTAATTTTGGAGGGTCGAACATTAGTATTAGTTAATGTTATTTTTTTACAAAATTGCCGTCTGCGTCTTCTACCCACTCGTCTTCTTTTTGTGCGACTGGTTCTTCTGCTTTTTTAACTTCTTTTTTTGGCTCTTCTGCAGGTGGTTTTACTTTAATATCAGCAACCTTTTGAGGATGATCTCTGTAGTAATCTTCTAATACTTCTTCTCTTTTTTTAGCAATCTTTCCACCTGGGCCTAATTCATCACCACGTGCATTTACACGAGCATTGCCTACCGCAGGAGTAAGTTCGTTTCTTTTTCTCAAAAGATCCATATCAACCTGTTTACCTTGCATTGTTTTGTAAACTTTTTGTCCTGTTTGTCTTACTGCCATTTTATTCTCCTAGTATATTATATATGTATTTAGCGAAGGAACTCTCGCCAGTTTAGATTATATTGTAATGAGTCTATTTTATGGACACCTAATAAGAACAATACGTAACTAGCAACCGAACTTCCACGTCCTACACCCCATATAATATTGTTTTCCTTCATAAAATTGACAAGATAATGTAAAAATCTTAATAGGTTTGTAAAACCCATTTCTTTAAATGCTTCTAATTCTTCATTTACTCTATTAATGCTATTTTGGTCACCTGGACATATGCTACGAACATATGTTTCTATATCGAAACTCTTATAACTGTTTGGCATAAACCATTCATTTTGTAAAAGTTTATCAAAAGATTTTAAATCAATGTCTAATGATTTATAAAATTTAAGTTGTTGACCTGTACCAGTTAATTCAACGGATTTATTAAATTTTTTTGTTTCTTCGTTGTCATCTGCTAATACATTAAACAACAAATCTTCCTTACCTTTATAGATAAGGTCCATTAAGTCATCGGTACCATATTTTGGTAACCCTAATTTATCAATTTGCATTTATTACTATTTTAATCTATATTGATAAGATTGTCAAGATCTTTTCCTTGGTCTTTAGCCAATTTATTAGCTTCTTTGGCTAATCTTGCTCTCAATTCTTCTTGATAATCTGTTATAAAGAAATTAAGTTGATTTCTTAGGTGAGGATTTCTTGCTTTGAAAAATTTACTTCTAAGTTCGTTTAATTTTTGTTCTAATTGTGCTGTAGAAAATTGTGAAAGGTCGTCATTCAACGGATGTAAATTGTTTATTTGTGTCATTACGTAAATGTTCCAAGATATCTAGCAAATACTGTGACACCTTGGTTATACGTCCAAAATTCAACAACCATCACATTAGAATTACTTGTAACATTAAAAGGTGAAGGCATATTACCATCCGCTTTTATAGATCCACCACTTGCCGCCCAAGTTAACGCACGAGTTGAACCATCACTTACTACTGATACTACAAGGCTTTGTAATACATTTGCTTGAGTGGCCCAATCTGCTAAAGTTAATGTAAGATCAGCTCCTATATTAAATGTTTGAAAATTACCGTTAGTTAAGCTAACATTTTGTCCGCTTGTTATAGCACCACCGTCAAAATGCTTTATGTAATTACCTTTAAATGTTGCACCAGTAACTACATTACCTGAAAAGTTATTTTCTGCATTTAATTTTGCAGTATTAGTTTGCAAAGTTTCAATTTCTGATTTAGCCGCAGTAAAATTATTCTTACTTACATTGAAATTGTCTCTAAATCCTTGGCTGTTATTGTCTTGTCCAGCTACTGGAAACGTTGCATCTATGCTAGTTGTGTCTATATTACTTGCCATATCTTATATCCTACAATTATTTATCTTATATGTTGTACTCATAATCAGGAAAGAGTACATATTGTTCCTGTGCTACTCCTGTTGTACTATCTATTATATACCTATCTATTTCAAAGTCAATAGTTTTGAAATCAAAACCACTATTTTTAATAGCCAAAGCTATTGTGGCACCAGATCTGGGCGTACAATAACATAATGGTATAGCAGTTACAAAGCCTAATTGCTGAACTGTACCTGCTTGAGCAGTTCTCATCCAAAGAGGCAAAAATCCGGGTGCTGAAGATCCTATTCCAGCAATATTATCTCTCATATTTGTTGTATTAGCAATAAATCTATTCTCATCAGAAGAGTCTGTGTTTAGAATGCTAGTATCTACTTTTATAACACCACCTTTAGGTCTAAATCTAAAAGGATCTGATTTATTGTAAACTACTGATCCAACATTTGCCACAGTACTACCATCTACTAACGTAACTGTAAGTGTACCAGCAGTTAAATCTAAGAAAAGTCGACCTTCTCTTGCATAAATTTGTAAATCTTCCCCTATAGCTTGAGTAGATACTTTTGAATTATTTTGTAGAAATATTGTATATGTAGAACCCCCTACATTTAATTTTGTAGTGTCATCTGTAACTTCAATTTGTGTTTGATTAACTTTAAATGTTTGAGCACCTTGCAGTTTAAAACTTTTTGCTACTTTAGTTCCTTTATTATCTTGAGGATCTACAACATCTACATATACAACTTCATATGCTATAGTATTTGTTCCTTCATATTTTGCTTCAGCAATTTTTACATCACCTAATTTGTATTTTTTTCTTTTATGATTTGATGCAGTTGCAGAAACGTAATGAGCAATTGATTTTTGTTCTATTCCTGCATACATTAACATTTTTAGTTTCTTTTGTACACCAAATGTCGGGTCAGTTTCTCTATAAATGTATTGCGGATCAAATATATTAGGATCTGATATAAATGTTCTAAATGAATCTCTTGATGTTAAATTAAGTAATGGTTGAACATACAAATTACTGTATAATGTAGTTCCTTGAACTTTAACTGATATTGAAAATGTTTTAGGCACTGCACTAAATCCATATCTGTCTCTAGCAGTTACCGTAAATGTAAATTTTCTATCTATTGAAGTTAATTCACCATCAAAAGTTAAACCATTTTCAAAGAAAGTTAAACCGGCAATAGTTCCATCACCATATTGATTAACTTTACCTATGATTTCACCATTAATTGTTAATGTAAGTCCTGGTGGCAATGTGCCATCTGTTAAAAAATATTTCATTTTAGCATCAGGAACAGTACTTGTGGCTTCTATTTTAAATGTACTAGTGTAACTTGCGTTAATAGATCCTAAATCAGTATCAGTTTTCCAAGATATTGTACTATCAACTTCTCCTAAAATTTTAACTGTAAATGTTTTAGTTGCTTTAGGTAATGTAACAACACTTTGAGAAGGAGTTACAATAAATTGTTTAAATGTAGTAGCTCCTTTAAATGCACCAACACTAATATTTTCACTATCTACAAAACTTCTAGTAAGATTTACATTAAGAACTAATTTATCTATTGCAGTAGCATTTGTAATTCCTTGATCTGCAGGTTCTCCTTCATTTAATACTGTTTGAACATTTTCAATTTTATATTCTTCAGTTGCACTAAATTTTAAAATTTTTCCAATGTATCTATTTTTATCTGCTCTATTATAAATGAAAATTTCATTAGCCGCTCTATTAATTAATGTAGGATTTGTTTTAAATGTTGATGCTTGATAAACTGCACCTGTAAAAACTTTTAAATCTGTTCCAATTAAACTTTTATCAAGTTGTAATACATCATATTTGTCATTATTATCATCATATCCTAATATTTTATAATTATTATCATTAACAACTATTTCTTGATTTTTTAATTCTTCTAAATCTGATATACCATCTGCTGTTCCTAATGGTAATTTTGCTACTTTTAAATTTGCAGTTCCTTGCATTTGATCTTCATAAGGATTTATTGAAACTGCTACTAATGAAGATTGTAAATCATATCTAGTTGCTGATACTGTAAATTTGTATTCTTTAGTAATTGCAGGTTGATAAGGTACTCGACCTGTTATTTCTCCTGTTAAAGCATCTATAGACATTCCTGTTGGTAATGTACTAAGACTACCATCATCATTTTTAGATTCTAATATATAAGATACTGTACCTGGTACTGTATTTGGGTCATATAATTCTAAGAAAATAGTTACGTAATTATTTGCTCTTTTAAAACCGAGATCTGATGGTGTTAACCATTGTGGTTCTCTTAAATATGTTCCATCTGAAGTAAAAACTCCGGAGCCAACTTGCATAATAGTATTATCTGCTCTAAGGAAGTCATCACCTACTACAAAAATTTGAAATGTTCTACTTTGAATAGTATCACCGTCAGTCGCATTTACTTTAAATTCATAATATCTATTAAGTTTTCTTGCTGATCTTATTTTATTATTTTCATTAAAGAATGCGTAATTTTGTTGAATATCAAAATAATAACTGCTTGACGGATATGCTCCTACGCTACCAAAGTCAAATGGGTAAGATGCATAATTGTTTGAATCATAAAAACCTGTTCCTGACTGAATATCTAAAGCTAGTATAGGATCAATTATTCCAGTTAATTTTCCACTGTCACTTAATGTAACTCCTGGTGGTAAATTTCCTCCATCACTAGGAATATAATATTTTAATGTGTCGCCTGCACTTAAATCAGAGTCAGTAACTGATAATTGATAACTTATATAAGAACTATCTAATATAAAAAGTTGATCATTTGCTCCAACTTTTAAAGTTCCTTCAGGTGTAATCCAAACAGGTGCATCTGGACCTTGTACGTTAACTATAAAAGTTCTATCTTCTATGATTGGATCAGGTGGAGCAGTATCTATCGCTCTTAAAACAAATTTATATTCTGTATTTCTAGGTACTTCAAAAAATGTACCTGTAAGTGTATTGTTAGTTAATCTTGTTCCTGCTGGTAAAGTTCCTGCAATTAGCATAGTGGAAGGAGAACCTACTACTGGTAGGTTTATAGTTGTAGGAACCTTTTCTTGATAAGTTCCTAAATTATGACCGGTTGTGACGCTCCATAATGACATACGATTATTATCCTTTTTTAATATTTATCGTAAGAACAATTATGCTATACTGCCTAAATCTACGTTTGTTGCGTGTGGTGAAGCTGTAGAACCCATATCAAGTGGTTTTAAACTTTCAAACCATTGCATTAAGTTACTAACAGCAGTAGGAAGAATTCCACCTAGATCAAAACCTACAACAGAGTCAATATTACCAACATCTATACCTTTTACAAGTCCATCTACGTTTTGAGCTGTTAAAGTACCTAGATTAGTAATATTATTTCCTGCCGCGTCTAAGTTTCCACCTAAAGATGGTGCTATTTCTCTAATTAATTTTGAATCTATTGTTACGTCAGTGCCAACACCAGATGTTTGTGTTGCTCCAGTACCTAAAAATCTAGCTAATCCAGTACTTCCTATTGGGTTAAGACTTCCTGAATCAGTTACAACTTGAATACTAACAATTCCTGATGAAGTTATAGTAATTTGATTGGCATCAGAACTAAAACTAACGTTTGGTCCTGCTTTAAGACTTTTAAATTTTAAATCAAAGTCTGTTACTGTAGAAAATAAACCTTTAGTAGTGGCATCATCAGCTAATAAATTAGAAGCTGTTGTTTTTTCAGGATTTCTAGCATCTAAATCAGTAAAATTATTATTAACTTTAATAAATGCTTCTCTTAAATCGTCACCTGTACCGTCATTTGCTAAAGTACCTACGTTTATTGATGTTACTGCCATTTTTATCTCCTACTCATATTTATCATTATTAACTTTAACCATAATTCCAAGGTTTACGATTAGACATCGGTATATAAGCAACATTACCTTTACTACCAAATAGAGACCATTGATTAGTATAATCATTATCTAATCCACTATTAGCATCTGAAGAATAAAAGCTATCTTGAATAGCATTTTCGGTCATAAAACTTACAACTTGTTTAGGCGTCCAATCGGGGTGCATTTGGTATACTAAAGCCGCCATTCCTGCCGCCTGAGGACTAGCCATAGATGTTCCTTGCTTTCTCTCTTGCCAATAATTGTTATTATGGTAGTATGGTCCGCCTGCACTGCCGTCAGAACAACTTATAATCATTTCACCTGCCGTCCAAATATTAACTCCCGGACCTTGAGAACTAAAAGGACTTTTTCTGTCCCTAGTAGAACTATGAGGATTGTAATTAATTGACCCAACTACAAAAGCCTGACCTGCCTTATTAAAATTCGGATTAGGACTGCCTCCTCTATTATAATAATACTTATTTCCAGAGACAGGGCTTCCTCCCCAAGCTGACCAATTGTATTGGTCGGGAAGATAGCCGTTACTATCTGCTCCAAGAGTAATGTAATTGTCCCAATCTGCTCCACTAGGAAGATCCCATTTTTGACCGTCATTTCCTGAAGCAATACATAAAACAATACCATCATCAATCATTTCTTCGACCTCGGCATTGTTAGCCACAGTATTAATACCTGCATAAGGTTCAGAGTTCATTGCGTCAGACCAACCATAAAAACTTAAACCTTTATTTCTCATATCACTGTTGCTATTAATAGAATATGAATTTCCACGATAACTTCCACCGGTTATTGGGAAACCCAAAAGGTTAAAGCCAACATCATAACCATAAAATTTGACGCCAGAACCCCAACTCATATTAACTACAGTTGGTCTATGTTTACCTGTCCATAGAGCATGATTTGGATCATTTTTATTATTATGCCAACCTCTCATTATGTCCATACCATCAATAGCCCCAATAGAACCAGATCCAAAAATCCTCTGACTGTAAATTTTAGAATTTTTTGCCCAACCAAAGTTTTTGCCTGCAATTGTTCCCATAACATGAGATCCATGAGAACCATCGGTTAATGAATAAAAGTCATTAGCTTGAGTTCCAGATATTCCAGATACCGCATACCAATCATGCATATCATATCTACTAACTCCATTTGAATCTTCCCATTCAGGATGTCCCATTATAACTCCAGAATCTTGAGCCACAACATCAACACCTGTACCATCTAAAACATAATCATATGAACCACCAGGATCTGAAGTACTTGATCCATAATTATTAGTTTTAGAACAATGTCTTAATAATCCCCAATTATCTCTTCTATAATTGCTATTATGGCTTGAACTTTTTTCAAATCCTCCATCATGATATTTTCGTTGTATTATAAACATTGGATCTACCGGTGCTTCAACGTCTTCGATTCTTGGATCATTTTTTAATTTTTTTATTTCGTTAGAACTTAAATTATAATGAGTATTTCTTTTATTAGTAGATTTTAACTTAATAACATCAACAGTTCTATCTGGTATAATATTTGAATCTACACTTGGATCGGCAGTAGTATCTCTAGTAAGTTCATTATGAAGTACTTCCCAGTTAACACCTTTTTTTACTGTAACAATAACTTCAAAATTATCATCTGGACTTGATGATCGCATTTTTGCTTTCATCTCTTCTATTTTATCTTCGTACTCTTTACTAGGTTGTTTAGGCGGAGCACCTGGATCGGGCATTGACATTATACAGCTCCATCAGTTGCAACATATCTCCAATTTGATCCATCGTAATATGCTGGTTTGGAACTATTATCCGATACAGCAACCATTGTTCCAGCACTTGCAGTGAAAGTCGCTAATTGAGTCGCAGTTTTTCCAAGTAATTTTATTGGAGCATCTAGTATGACTTCACTAACTGGATCTAATGTGATAGTTGTTGGAGATGAAATTGTATATGTTCCTGTTAAACCGGAAGGTGCTGAAATAGTAGCTGTTTCTATGCTATCAGCAATAATATTTGTAGCGGATAATGTATTAGTTCCTGAAGCCCATGTTAAATCACTATCTCCAGCAAAAGCACCACCATTATTATATTGAAGTTCTGTTGTACTACCACCTGGAGTACCTCCACCACTAGCTGTTGAAGTAATTGTAATTTCATCTGAACCTGAATCAGTTGTAATAGATATATTTGAACCTGCAACAAGAGTTAATGTGTCTGTTGATGAATCAGATACTACATTTGATTGTCCTGATACTGCAATAGTTGTAAAAGCATTTTGAACTACATTAGGAGATGTGTTTGTAATAGTTAAAGTGTCTCCTGCTATTGTTGTACCTACACCAGTACCACCTGATACTGTTAAAGTATCTGTTGCAGTATTTGCCGCTGTCGTTCCAGTATCAGCTGAAAAATTTTCCCATAAATTTTGAGTTACATTAGGTGAACTATTTGTAATAGTTAAAACATCTCCTGATACAGCCGTTGTAATACCCGTACCTCCTGCAATTGATATACTATCTGTTGTAGTGTTTGCAGTTGTAGTTCCTGTATCACCTGTTATAGTTGCCCATATATTTTGATCAACGTTAGGAGCTGTATTAGTCCACGTTACTGCATCAATACCGGCATTGGTAGTTATTTCTATACCAGTTCCAGCTCCAAAACCTACAGAGTCAGCATTAGAATCAGCAACAACATTACTTTGTCCTGAAACTACTATACTTGTAAATGCATCTTGTACTATGTTTGGTGCAGAGTTTGTAACAGTTAAAGTGTCAGTAGCTGAATCAGTTGTTAATATTACTCCTGTGCCTGCTACTACGGTTAAAGTATCAGCTGTAGAATCTGCTGTTATTGTATTTTGTCCATTTACTACAATTGATTGGAATAGATTTTGTGAACCTGATCCTGTGTAATTAATAGTTAAAAGATCATTTACAATAGATGTACTAATATCTGTTCCACCAACAATTCCTAAAATATCAGTTGTAGAGTCTGCAGTAGTAGATCCTGTGTCACCAGCTACCGTTTCCCATAAGTTTGGAGATGTAGCACTATTTGAAATAGTTACTGAATCATTAGGAGCATCTGTTGTTATTGCTATTCCTGTACCTGCAACTAAAGTTAATGTATCGCTTAATTGATCAGCAGTAACAGTAGTTTGTCCTGTAACTGCAAACGCACCAAAGTCATTTTGTGCACCTGCTTGTCCACCTGTGTATTCAACTGTTAAAGTATTACCACTCATTGACGTAGAAATAGATGTACCACCTTCTATAGCTAAAACATCAGTAGCAAGAGTGGCTATATAAGAACCTGTATCTCCTGTAACTTGTTGAAATAAATTTTGAGGAGTAGGTTGAGAAGAATTAATTGTAATACTATCTCCTACTGCATCAGTTGTTAAAGTAACATTTGATCCTGCTACAAAAGTTAAAGTATCTGAATTAGCATCTGCTTCAACATCTGTTTGTCCTGATACTGCAATAGTTTTAAACACATTAGGTATTGTTGCAGTATTTGAAATAGTTATTGTATCTGAGTCAGGTTGAGTTATACCAATACCTGATCCTGCTGAAAATTTAACGTCTTCTGTGTAAGCACTAGAATTTGTTAATCTTAAAACAACATTACTGCTACCATCTGTTGTCGCTCCAACAGAATAAGTTGTATCTGTATCAGTTCCTGTAAATGTTAATTCATTTGAAGTTCTAGTTATAGCAATATTACTTCCTTCTTTAAGTGTAATATCTTGAATAGCTTGTCCTGAACCTGTTAACCGAAGTAATTTTTCAGTTGCATTAGAACCATCACCTGCTGAAAATGTATATGTAGTATCTGTAAGTGGTACCCAGTTGGTACCATCATTTAATTCAAATTGGTTATTATTATATCTAATTGATTCTGTTCCTGTTATAGTAACTGTAGTAGTACCCGATACGTCAGCAGTTGCAGTAGTAATATTACCTGCTCCAGCAATTTTTAATGTATTGTCTGGTAACATAGTAGTTGTTGCACTATCGTCACCTGTTATAAACCAAGCGCCACCACCAGTACTAACAAAAGTTGTACCACCCCCACCTTGTCCAAGTAAAGTTTGTGTATCTGTTAAATCACTAATATCTGTAGGTATAGTAGGTTTGTTTGAAAGATCCGTATATGATCCAGTAAAAATATTTGAGCCTAAACTTACACTCGTGGCTGTTATATTATTAACACCAATTAATGAAGAATTAGCTAAATCTAAATTATCGCCTATTGGCAATTCTTTTATTTTATTGCCATCCGATGTATCTACTACTAGTGGTATCCTATTTGCCATATTACTGTTTCACCTTTAATGTTCCGCTATCGTTCCATAATTGTCCAACTGCCAATCCTGCATCTGATGTAGGTAAATTTGACAATGTAACTGTTGAAGATGTTTTTAATGTAGTAGTTTCTACGGGACCAACAACTTTTCCATTAACTGCATCAATCATAACTGATGAATCATCAGCAAATACAGAACCTTTAAAGTCTGTAATTAATGAGCCACCTTCTAATGCAATTATTCTAGTGTATGCGTCAGTAAAATTGTCGTTTACTTTTGTAAACGCCGTTCTTAACGGATCGCCATCACCTTTGTTTGCACTTGTACCTACATTTATAATTTGTTGTGCCATTATACTCTACCTACCACCATTTCTATTACACCAACACTTGGGTTCATATGATCTTCTAATGCTTTACCTAATACTGTTCCAACTCTAGGATCAGGACTAGATGAAGCGTGTCCTCTAACACTACTTGTTACTAACATATCACCTTTTCTACACATTCCAGTAACTTTAACTTTAACTCTACCTTGTAAAGCAATTGGTGTTCCACCTTCTTGTGCTGAATTCATTAAGTATGCTGGTTTGTCTGAAACAACTCCAGCTACTCTTGTATCTTCAGATAATTGAGTAGTTGTAACTTCTTTATCTCCGCCGAATATAACAACTGTACCTATTTCATAATTGTCATCTGCTGTATAATTTTCCGCCAAGTCAGCATATTGGGCCTTTGTTGCTGTTCCATCAAATACATTTGCGTACATTGTATTATATCTTCTACTGGAATCACCAATATTAAATGTCATATTGGCATCACCAGGAACAATACCTTGTGTTGTAACTAATAATGGAACTGATCCATCAGCTACAATTGCCACTCTTCCTTCAGCACTATCATCAGTGTCTGACACGTATGCACTACTTTGACCTATAGCTATTCCTGTTGGATTGTTTGCTTTTCCTGTAGATTCAATAAATTTAGTGTATATATGATCCACTGCAAGAGCGCCATCACTAGCACCTTGAGTATTACTTGCTGATGCATCTGCACCACCTATATCTAATCTTCTACCAGGAAGTGAAGTAACTGTATTAGCCTGTGTACTTCCTATACCAGTAGCAAAATCTATTCCACCAGGAGTTGTTATATTAAGTGTAGATGCGGAACTATCTAATGCAAGATTACCATCTATTTTTAATCCTGCTAAATCCGTTACACCAGTTGTATCTGTTTTAACTATACTATTAACTTCTCCTGTTTTTGTAACGTTAGTAACTTTGTAAACACCAGCACTTTCTTTTATAAGTGTTTCACCGGGATCACTAGCGGCATCTAATTCTGTAGTAAAGTCAGCATCAACTACTGCTCCACCTTGAGAAATTATATCTGAAAATGTAACTGCATTTACGTCACCAGTACCTGAATCAGTTCGTCCATATGCTTGGTATTGATCTAATTGAGGTAAATCAGCAAAGTCTATACCAGAAGAAGATAATTCAACCCAACCATTAGTAACTGTAAAGTCACCTGAATCAAAACTTGCAAGTCCTAAATCTGCTTGACTAATTCCTGAAGCATTTGCTCTTGAAGTTGCGGCATTCATATTCAACTTACTTTGAGCTATTGCGGCATCTGATTTAACATCTGCATTAATAATTACATTTGATGCAATATTAAATGTAAGTTCAGTTTGTGTTGCAGTTCTATTTGCAGTCATTTCTACATCTGAAGCTGTAACAACTGCATTACCCATTTCATTTATTGCAGTATCTATAACTTGAGCAGTAACTCCACCACCAGTATCAATTGTATCTGCTGTAGTAAATTGTGTAGGACTAGATGTCCATGTGTAAGTAATTCTTGTGGCATTAACCGCTCCAGGTAATACAAGAACTTCTACATCTACAATTGTTCCTGTTGCACCAGTTACTGATCCTGTAAAAGTATCACTAACTGCAAAATTTCCACCAACTGCAGGTACAGTATACATTCTGTATTTGCCATTGAATATTAAAAGTTGTGCTTCAGCTAAATTTCCAATATTAACGTTTCTAATATTTTCTATTTGATCTGTTTCGTATATAATATTATCTACATAACTTTTTGTAGTTGCATCTTGATCCGAAGACGGATCTGATAAACCTGTTAATTTAAATCCACCAACTGCCATGTGATTTGTAAATGGAATAGAACCGTCTCTAGCAATAGTACCTGCTCCAATTGGATTTCCTACTAAAGTAGTTGCATGGTCAAAACCTAATCTTCTATTAACATATTCTCTAACAGCTGATTCTGTTGGTACACTATCAGTAGAATTGTCTACCATTGAACCATCTGTACTAAATTCTGCTACAACAACACCTCTTTTAAATCCTATACCATCTAAATTACTAATTGCAATTGCCGCCGCAAATGAAACTGTTCCTGTTGCTTGATCAACTGTGAAATATTTTCCTACTCTAAAGAAACCATCTTGGTCAGTACTAACATAGTAAACTCTACCTTTTAATTTTTCAACAGTTTCATTAGTTTGAGATGATGCCGTTGTTGCATCACCATAAATTACATTAGGGAAGTTTGTAGTATTAAAACCACCTGTTCCAATATCTAAGAAATCATGATTTGATGCTCTTGCTGTTGAAACAAATACAGTAATTGAAGCTGGTTCTGTAGCAGACAATCCAACTCTAAATGTAGGAGAACCTCCATCTGTTGCCGCATATCCAGTCATTGCACTGTGAATTCCTGCGCCTATTGGAGTAGGATTAATATTTGATACATCTGTAATTTCTACTGTAGCATATGTTGTTCTATCTACGTAATTTGCAACTTTGTGAGTTTTACCATCCCAACCAAATGTCATATCGCCATTGTTTAATCTTGCAATATCTGCCGCTTCTGGAATTGTGTTAATTGCAATTACAACGTCACCAATTGTGTGACCCATTGTTGTTCCTGAACCAGCATGAGTATTATTTTGTGCTTCAGTTTCATTAAGAGACATCTTAACATAATCGTAAACGTCATCAAAAGCAATTAAGGCAGTATTAGCCGGTAAAGCCACACCAACTGGATTTGATGTTGAATAAGAAATACTTCTGTAAGTTATAGTACTTGTTTCATCAAATACTACAGCAGTTGTTGGTTTAGAAGGTGCTGTATTATTAACATCACTAAAGACGAATTGAGAATTTGCTCTAATTGTTACTGTTTGATCATCTGCAAGAGCGGCTTTTAATCCTGTTGTAGATGTTTCGTTTTTACCACTTGTTCCTAAATTAATTTTGTAAATTGTTGAATCTCTAGTACTTGCTGGAGCAACTTCGGCAGATGCTTCCACAGTTGTAACTTCATATCTTGTAACACCTATTACGCCACCGTGATCTATTTCTACTTCTGAATTATTAGTAACAACAGTATCTAAATCATAAACATAAATTGATAATGCTCCACTAGGATGAGTTAAATTTACTCCGTCATCGCGAACTAATGCCGCTTGAACCATATCTTTTGTTAATGTTATAGGATCAATTGCTTCGTTTGGATCACTACCTGCTGAAACAATTCCGTATGTTCCGTGACAACAAGAACCGTTTAATGATCTAATTTTTCCACCGCTGTTGGCAAAGTATGCCGTTTCGCAAAAATAAGTGAAACAGGATACTAATTCTGTTAATGCACTATTATTAACAACAAAGCCATAACCTAAATCATTTACTTGAGTAAATGCGTGTGCTAAAGCTGATCTATTACCTGCTGTTTGTATATCAATACTAAAAGGTGTTGCTTCAGAAAATCCATTACCGTCATTAGAAGAACTATCAAGAAGTAATTGAGCTGTTCCATTTGGTCCATCATAACTTTTTATTGCATTAATTTGATATCTATTACCTGCAATATAAAAAGGACAAGGTGTTTGAGGTTTTCTAATTCTTAAACCTGTTCCTGCATCACTTGTTACGTCTAATATAAAAGGACTAACCACGTTAGTTACTTTTGTAGGTAAATTACCTGCGAATGCATCAATATACATTCCACCGCTAAATGTTTTAGCATTTTTAGATGCAGAATAACAAGCCGCGTCAAATGTATAAGGTGATTTAGTATAAACTGCTCCTTCAGGATCTAATACTTCAGAAAAGCCTCCATGATTTTGAAATGTTATATTTTTTATAATACTAGAATTGTTTACTAAAAGTACATCTAAATCTTTATTGTTTTTAGGAGTACTAGCAGAATTATTTGCATCTGACAAATAATGATAACCATAATTTTGTGTTGCAATTGTTAAACCATCAAATGTTGTATCTCTGTAAAAATACATTCGTACCCAAGGAGATTCTGATACTCTGTCTTTTGGTCTAATAATAACTCTTCTAAATTCATCTCCTTGTAAGGAAACGTTTTCAGGTAATTTGATTGGATAATCTTCGTAATATACACCTGATTCAACTTTAATTGCTATGTGCTTATCTCTAATTGGTTGAGCAAATACCATTTCTTCACTAATGGAGAACATTTTAGGTTCTAATAAATCAACTTCAATTGTATCTGCTGATGCACCTGCAGTTACAGAAACCACTCTACCTATTGCTTTAGAAGTTTTACCTCTAACAATTTTTCCAGCAATTAAATCTGGTTGACTTAATTGATTGGCATCTAATCTTCCTGTGCTACCATTATTAAGTGTAAGACTAATTGTACTACCATCAACAAGAGCTGGAGCCGTGCTTAATCCATTAGTAATAATACCTTCTATAATTGTAAATTTTGCTTGAGCAGATGCTAATCCATTTGCATCTACTGTTTGTCCATTATTAATTGTTTGTCCGTAATTTGTTTGATATAAAGTTCCTGGTGCTGTATTTGTTAAAACATTGTTTGTTATTGTTTTAGCATAACCAATCGCCGCCAATGTATGAGCTTTTTGTGTAGTGATTGCATATAATCCACTATTACTATTATAAAATCTTTCACCACATTGTACAGATTGATAATTTGCATTTAAACCGTTTAGTATATCTATAACTAAACCATCAAGCATATAACCTAAATCTCTAATACATAAATTTCTAAAGTTTGTGTGAGTTGGATATTGACTTTCTGTATAAGCAGTTGCTTCTTGAATTATAAATTGTCTATTAGCTTCAACTAATATTTTTACTGCTGTATAACCACTACTGTTTGTTACACCTTGAGTTAATACTGTAGAATTATTTGCTCCACTATTATATGTAAGAGTTTGTACCCAAGGACCTGGTTCAAACGGAGCAGTTTTCATTATTTCTTCTGCTCTCTTACAAGCCGCACCTACAGTAGCATAAGCATAACTAGAAGACCTTCCCCATCTGTCTTGAGGTATTCCAGTCATTGAATCATCACCGCTAGTGTTTACATATATGTTACTTTTAGAATGTTCTGCCGCTTCGTCTACATAAAATTTTGTTGCCGCTTGTAAATCACCATCTCTAACAGCGTCTTGAATTTTAGGTACTACATCTAAACCATTTGTAGTAATATCAACAATAGTTGCAACTAGTGAAGTTATTTTTGCAGTAGCACCTGCTTCTGTAGTTTTAGTTTTATAAATTTGAGTTGTAACAACTGGACTTTGATTTGTTGAAAGTGCAACTTGTGGTAAAATATTTGTATTAATAAAATCTCTTAATTTATTATTAACTGCTGTTGCGTATGCAATTTCTCCACTACCTAATTGAGATGAAGCACCTTCCCAATAATATTTTGAAGTTCTTATACTTTCTGAATTACCACCATATCTTATATCATGTGCTAACGCATCAATATTAAATTTTGTATCTCTTTCGCATTTTTCATGACGTGTTGTATTATGAATTCCTGGATTGTTAGCATCAAACCAAGACATTACTTCATCTGCTAAAAATTCTTTATTTGCTTCTATTAAAGTTGCCGCGTTTGGATATAATGCTCCTAGACCTGCCATTGCTCCTGGGTGGTCGTGCAAATTAAGAGCACCATCCATACTGTCACCTTGTCTACGGACAACAGATTTTCTAGGAAGTGCTTCTGAACTTAACCAATTTCCATATAAAGCAGTATCTAATTCAGCATCAGTTATAGTTTGAGTTCCTGTACCTCCACTAGCTACAATTTTAACTCTTGTACCATCATTATCATTTGTTGCTTCTGCTTGGCTGGCGTGTAATGAAAGAGTACTTCCATCTACATATCTAATATAATAAATTGTTGCTGATGTTAAATTTACTGCATCATTTCCTGTTGAATTATAAATGAAAGCTAATCCATTAGATCCTGTGTCAAAACCATGACTAGCTATTGTAAGGTCACCACTATTGTAAGCAGTAATTGTTAATGTATATTCTGTAGTATCTGCGGGTTCTGATCTAACTCTTAATTGGCCTGATGCTCCACTAGGGCCTCCTGAAACTTTTAAATATCTTTGGTCAGCATATTGTTTTGTAATTACAAGATCATCTATAGTAATATTTGAACCATGTGTTGAATTATAATCTGTTACTGCTGTATCTGTTACTTTTACATTACCTATTGCGAAATTATTTCCATTTAAAGGTCCACCTAATGATGGTTGAGTGTCTGAGGCAACTGTTGCACCTGTACTGTTTAAAATAATTTTAGATGCATCACTGGCTGTATCAATAGCCATTCCTATACCACCAGTAAGCTGTCTCATTTCGATAGCATTACCGGCATCGTTTGTTATTGGAATGTTTTTGGAACCTCCAAGTGTATCAGGAGTATCACTTAATGATGTAAATGTTACTTGACCGCCTTGCCCGAATACTGCATATAGTTCTGTAAAGTTTTCATTCGATTTACGAAATGCGTCTCTTATCGCATCACCCGTGCCATCGTTACCTTCTATACCTATATTAATAATCTGTTTAGCCATTTACCTTATCCATATCAAAAGTTATAGATTCTCCACAACCACATGACGATTTAACTTTTGGACTTGTAATATCAAAATATGAACCCCATACTTCTGATACAAAATTTAATTCTGATCCAAGTAAAAACATTATACTTGTTGAATCTACTAATAATTTTCCACCAGTAAATTCAATTAATTCGTCACGTTTGTCAATTTCATTTTTTTCTGCAAAACCCCAGTCATAGGAAAAACCAGCACATCCTCCGCCTTTAATTCCTAGTTTTACTGCATATTTGTTGTTTTGTGAACAAAGATCTTTAATCTTCTGCTCTGCAGAATCAGTAAGTGTTAATATCGCCATTTTTATGTTTCCTGTTAATGTTATTTATGGTAAATTTATTAATCCTAATGTAAATAATAACGTATGTTTATTAGTGCAGAAAAAATAGTAACTTGGGCAGAAAGAACAAGTAAATTAGGTAAAAAACACAAATGTAAAAGAACAAAAACAGTATATTCTTTTAAGTGTGATTCTTGTTCAAAAATGTTCTCTAGACTTAAAGGTAGTATAGAGGTGAAACGATTGTCTAATTTTTATAAACACGTATGCAATGAATGTAATCCTAAGAAATTTGCTCAAGAGCAAGGTGTCAAGCAAAGAAAAATACTAGATATGCCTGTATCTAGTAAAAAGCGTATAAGCGATTTTTAATTATTATTTTTTCTTTTTAAACCAGTTAAAAGGATTAAGTAAACCAGCTAAATCTTCAACTTTTTCGTTTACCCACCATCCTACAACAAATCCAACTATAAATGCTATTGTTAAAAACATATTTGTCTCCTTGTACTATATTTATTTCCAATTCTCTTTACACCACGGGTCACAACATACTTTAGGATTAGGATCTCCATGAAATATAGCTATGCTTGTTTCTTTCTGTATTGTGGGGTGACCGGGTGATTTAAAATCTCTAATACCGTCTTGTCGTCTAATTAATGGGGGCCTATTTCTCATTTCCCATTTATAACTCATTATCCATTCGTCCGGCCAAAACTCAAAATTATTTTTTACATTGGCAAATAACCAATCTTGGTCGCCGTGAAATCGTCTTGCTGTATGTCCTGCGTCTTTTATAAATTCATTATAAACTTGTGGATGTTGTCCTGTTTGCCATCTAACAACACTTGAATTAAATCTGTTCCATTCTTTATTAGTAGATCTATTAAAATCTCTTACTACACAAAAAGAACCAGGTTTGTAATGAAAAAGGTTGTCTATATTTTTAAATATTATTACATCTAAATCAATATAAAGAACTGTACTATGTTGTAGTTGAGGTAATAAAGGATTCATTAATAAAGGCTTATACCACCATCCTGATATTTTAGGATATCCAGTTGGTAGTTCTACAGTTTTTATATCATTTACTAAACCTGCTCTGTCTTCAGTAAAACAAAGAAATTCATGTTCAACTGTACAAAATCTTTTAATCATACTATGTAGAGTATTAACATAGTCTGGTCCGTATTTGGTTCCTTGTTTAAGACAAATAATTTTATTCATTAAATTCTACCATTTTTTAATATTTTTAATTTTAAGGTTTTTAATACCTTTCCAACTTGGGGGTAATATAAAATGTTCATTTACCCAATAATTAAATTTTATATTTGAAAAATTTTCAAATATTTTTTTATTTTGATATATCCAATAACGCGGATCTACAGGATCAGTATCGGGATCATTATAACTTAAGGTGCCTTTATAAACATTATTTACTTTACTATCTTTGCCATAGAGATCAAATCCTATAATATCTAATTTTCCATCATTACAATTTTCAATACCTATTAAAAGTGCAAATTGTCCTGCTCCCCAATGCATAGGTTGGTCAGGTCTATCTTTCCCTTCATAAAATAGGGTTGGTACTTCAAAAATGCCTGTATACATATCAAGCCAATCGGGCCTAGTATATATCATGGCGTGTTTAGTGTTTTCGTGACCTACTGCTTCTCTGAGCATTCTTCTGTCGACGCATACCAAATGGTCCACTATACAATCTCTAAAGACAGCATTACAGCCAACTATTTCAGATTGGATGCTATTTAATTTGATTGATTTTCTGCTTTCGCCGTTACCTATTATTACCATGCTTAAATACTGTTACTATGTGTATTTACAACCATATTCAGAATTGGATACAAGCAATTGGAACTCCTACTAAAAAATTAGATGGTCATTCTGTTTGCCCATATGCTAAAAAGGCAGATTTTAATTTGGTTATTTGTAAAGAAGATGTTTTAGCAAATTGTTTTGATTTTGTTCGTAATAAACACTTAAAAAAAGAAGTAACAGTTTTTATATTTAATGATGAGCTTTCTATATTTCAATTAAAATTTTTATGCGGATTGCTTAATACAGAATTTCCAAAATATGTGTTTTATCCTGACCATCGTAAAAGAAAAACGTATGTGGGAGAAGCAATATCAAGTAATGGAAAATATAATGTTGTATTAGCACAAAAAAGAAAAGAATTAGAAAAAGCAAGAACTAAATTAAAAGAAACAAATTACTATTCATTTTGGAGTAAAAAATACCTTAAAGAAATTTTAAATACATAACTTATTTTTTAAGTTTTTTATGCTCTTTTCTTCTTTCTTTTCTAGCTTTTATTAAATCAACTTTAATATTTTTTAATTCTTTTGTAATTTCAGCAAATTTAACACTAGCATATTTTTTTAATTTTACAAAGTTGCGTATAGTTCCTACAACCCACCACCACCATATTCCGGCAATTATAGCAAATAAAATGCATATTAGCCCTAGGGTATATTCTAATAATGATTGAAAGTCGAATGCGACTACTAGCAAAACAATAACAAGAGCAATTAGTGGACCTATTTTGGCCAACCAACTCCAAAGGTTAATTTGATTTTCTAGTCTCCGATAGTGCCGAAAGATTTCCATAAACCAGGTGTTCCTGTTTTTGTACATACCCAACCGATAACGTTACCTGGAGTAGGATTACTATTCCATGTAATATCTCCTTGAGAATGTGCGCCTTCTGATGGTGCTTCAGTACCTGTGTGGAATCGTTTGCCTTGAAATCTTATTGGTCCGTCTACATCTAATGATATGTTTTCTGCAATTTGATTAACGCCTATACCAACTTTGCCGTAGACATTCATTTTCATTTGGCCACCTAGTGTTCCAATTTGAACATCACCATGTGCACCAATTGTTATTCTGTCTGTATTATCTGTTTGAATTTTTAATGAGGCTGTTGTATAAGTTCCTATTTCTGCGTTGTCTTCGTTAGGTTGTACTCTAAATTCTACTTCATTAGATGAAACTGATAATTGACCATTAGGAATATCAGTTCCTACACCAAGTCTCATAAAGCCTGCATCGTAGAAAATAAATGAGTCTAAGTTAATATTACCATTAACTGCTAAACCTTCAAGAACGCCTACTTTTTTAAGATTAGAACTTTTAATTGTTGGTCCTAAACTAGTTGCATTTATTACTTCTGTATTATCTATAGAATAACTAGCGTCTTTGTGTAGGTCAATACTATTGCTACTCCAAATTCTGTCAGGGTTTCCTTGGAAACTAAATGTTTTAGTATTTCCATATCCACTCCATTGTAGCCCTTTGCCGTATATGGCATTGGATTCAGTACCTTTAAAATTGATTGATTTATCCACATTTGTTACAGTAGGGGCTTCATCTACAGAGGCAGTTATATTCTCTATAGCATTACCCAATGTAACTAGTCCAGCTTTAACGGAAATTATGTCTTCTCGTATACTCATATGCAATTATTTATCTAATAGTCCGAAGTAATATAACGTCTGGATTAATACGTCCATTTAATTTTAGGCCCATAGCTTTAATATCATCAAGGTCTTCTTTTAGTTTAGTCTTAGGGCCATTTATAAAGTGTGGTAGCTGTTCTGGGGGTTTTCTGAGTGTTTTTTGTACACTAATTTCTTGATTAAACCTAATTATCGACGTACCTTTTACACCTAATCCAGTACCATCTCTTTCTTGACCTTGTGGATCATATACAGATGTTACGTAGTATCCTATCTTTCTAGTTTTAGTATTATAAACCCATAGTTCTTCACAGCCTATTATTTCTTCTGGATTTATACTAATCAATTTAAGCCTATCGTCTTCACGTTTATATTTTAATTTTGAAATTGCTTTTGCTTTATTAACAGGTTTTCTTTTCCTTGATTTTCTATTAGCATTAGCTATATCTATCATATAATCACAAGCCTTGAATATATGTTCGTATGTTTTAATGTGTAATTGTAATTCTTCTTTACTAAATTCGTTGTATGACTCTACCAATTGTTGGTCGTCATCATTGAGTTCTTCGAATGGTTTCTTTTTTGCTTTAAGATAAAATAAGATCTCATCGTATTGTCCTTGATATAATTCTTTAAGTTTTCTTGCGTGTTGACCTTTTGTTTTTTCCTTTTTAAGATACTCTATTAATTTATAGTTTTCAGGATTAAACTTTTCTGGTTTCGCAACTAATCTGTCCAGCCATTGTTCAATTGGCTGTGAAATTTGTCCTACCCTCTGTGCGACTCTTTCTTGAATTGATACCTTATTATCTTCTATTTTAGTTGTCATGCTATATTTGTTATATAGTCATTAGTTATAAAAATCAACGATTTAAGGAAACCAGACTGGTGTTTTTGGTTTTTTTACTTTGATAGGTTTGATAGGAATTGTCCCTTTTTTGCGTCCGCCCTTATTTCGATGTATTCTTCTTGGCGTTTTGTTGAACATCCTTTTCTTGAATGCCATGTTGTTCTATCCTTTTAGCTTTAATTATTCTCTCCCACACTTCTCTAGTTGCTGTCATCATACCTGCACTATTTTTTAATAAACTTTCGTATCTAGAACCGTTTATCATATTAGATAGATACCAACCAATAATTATACCTACTCCTAATATTAATATTATGCCTGTTATTATTTCCATTTAGCAACTCTTTTTTCTGCTTCATGAATTATTTTATGGGCGTTTGCTAATATTGTTATCATTTTTTCTTTTTTTTAAATACAATGGTATGTACCATAGAATAATAAAAATAGGTATTGCAACAGCAACCCAAAAGTGTTTATCATTGTTATACCAAATCAACATACCAATAATACTTCCTATATCTACAACAGTATGTATGGCAATCCACCAACCATAGGTTATCTTTTCAATAATTTTTTCTCGTAAGTTTCTTAAATAGGAGCAGTAGTGCCTTGACATTGTAAAGCCATTACTCAAAGCAAATACTAATAAAAACAAATAAAAATTATCCATTATTCTCCTTTCTTTCCTTCTTTTTCGTTTAAAACATCTAATAGATGTCTAGTTAATCCTAATAAACTAGAACCCTCTCCTCTTAATCCAGACCAAAATTCTCTATAATCATCTGGGTCTTTTTCTCTAGGAAAATTATCGGCTTCCATTAATAACTTAGAAAAGTCATCTAGTATTTTTTTTACACTTTTTTCATCGTATAATTGCATTACATCTTCTCCCCGGGTTTAAATCCTCTAAATCTTAAAAATCTAGGAAATCTTAAACTCCATTCATTTTCGGTCTCTTGATTTTGTGTAATTGCATCTGCTCTTACTTCTACTATTTGACCAATTAATTTTTCTTTTGCTTTCCAAAATTCTTCTCTATTTTCATCATTTAATCCAGAGCCTACATTAGTTTTAATAAACTTGCCATCATCTTTACCTTCAACAATAAGTGCTCCAAGTTTACCTACATTTTTACCTGTACCTTCTTCAGTACCAATTACTTTTAATGATACTTCAATAAATGGTTTTAATTTTAACCAAGACGTCGTTCTTTTACACTCATATGGTGCCTCTAGGTCTTTTATCATGATACCTTCATATCCCCCGTCTACTGCCCTCTTATTAATCGTTGTGTACGTCTTTTGCCCTTCTTCTGTGTCCAAGTCAACAATTTCATGATCTAATACTTCTATAGTTGTTAGACTTGCCTTGTGTTGTTCGTACCACGCCTTAACCATTTCTGTTCTATCCTTTTGGCTTTTATTCCAAATACCTTTTTTAAAATCTGCTAATGGAATAAAATCAAATAAATGCAGTTTGGCATCTTTGGCAGTTGTAGAACTTTTTCTATGAATTTGTTTCATTAAATCTTGAAAGTTATCACTCATAACTTCGCCATCTAAAATTAATGGATAAGGTGGAGGAGAGTTTTTAACTACTTCACTTATTTCTTTTGCAATATGTCCAAAGTTGATTAGTTCTTTTCCATTTCTACTAAACATATCAACTTTACCATCTGGGTATACAATTGATACAACTCTAGCACCATCTAACTTAACTTCTAACATTTTCTTACCAGTAAGTTTCTTATCGTGTTTTGCAGAGTCTTGTGCTAGTTGGCAAGTGAATACTGGAATCATATATTGTTTAAATTTGTTTTTCTTTGCAACATTGTTTACAGTTTTTTCTGTAACACCACATCTTAAATCTTTAATTAAAATTCTTCTATAAAAACCATTCCATTGTTCTGCCGTTGCTGAACTCATTACAAGTTTAATTGCATCACGAGCCGCGTGTCCTGTAAGTTCTCTATTATAAAGTTGTTCAGCTAATTTTTTAAACACTTTCCATTCACAGCCTTGAGCTGATATAACGTCATCTTTAGTTGGTACTTGTTTAACTCCAAATGTGTATAGTTTGTCTAAACACATTTTTAGACCTTCAAAGAATTCATCTAATCCTTCTTTCATTGCATCTAAAACTATTGCTTCTTTTTTAAGTCTAGAATTATCTGCTTCTAGTTTTGCTATTACTTCTTGTGGTTGTGTTCTCATATTACCTCGGTTTTAAAATTGTATTTTCAGCCATCGCTTGCCAATTATCTGGAAAACTTTTAGCCAAGTCTGCTACTTTAAGTACAGTTCTTAGACTTACTTCTCTTAGTCTTCTTTTATGACCTTCTATCCATTGGATTATTTCTTGTTTAACCTCTTCTGGTAGAGCATATTCATTTAACATACCGTCTCCTACGATTTGTTTAATTCTTAAGATTTTTTCTCTCATAGTATCAATTGTTAAATCTATGTAGTGACATCTAGATTCTAATGCATTTAAATGGTCTCTTAATTTTTTAGACTTTACATTATCAAATTTAATATTAGTAATGAATATAGCAGAACCTTTAAATTCAAAATGATCTGGTACATTCTCCCTACGTAGTGTATGTGAATCTGTATTCCAACATATTCTTCTAGTTCGTTTAGAATCTAACGCCGCTTTTAATAAGTTTAATGATAAGTCATCTAATAAAACACTATCACAATCATCAAATACAATTACATTATCTTTATCTTGAAAATTGTATAATTTGACATATAGTCCAATAGCACTCATGGCGCCTTTAACAACTTCATATTTCTTTTTAGAATCTCCTAATGTAGATATAACTCCATATCTTTCTAAAACTTTTTCAACACCAAATGATTTACCAACACCTGGAGGTCCAGATACTATCATTGCTCTGATGTCTCCTTTTTTGGTTGCTTTAGTCATTGAATCTAAAATTTCAAAACGTTTACGCATTCTTTCAACAACTTCTTCATCAGTTTCTTCTTTACTAGTTTCTGGTGGTTTGTCTCTTAATTGATTTTCGTTATCTAGACTAATTCTTATGTTGTCTTTTGTTGCACCAGGATATTGTGTGAGATCGTCTATTTTTACTGTGATGAATCCACCTTCTTTATGTGGATATGGTTGGTAAGGTTTAACTAATTTAAAAGTTGTATTTTCAACTTTTCTATTTCTGTAACTTCCTTCTAAAACGTATATTTGCCTTTTCATTTTATTATTATTGCCCTCTCTGTTGCCTTTATTATAATAATACTACCAAATAGTCAGAAAGTCAATAGCCAAAGAAGTCAAGTAATTAGCGGGCCATTCGTCATAAAAATAGGGCCAAAATGAATTCAGCCCTATTAATATCAGAACTAACAGAGTTCTATTTGATTAAGCCTTGTGCTAATGCCTTGTAACCTGCACCTATTACTCTTTTAGATGCTTTACCAGTTCTATAAACTTTTGATTTAGAACCTTTAGGGCCTTTATTTAGAAATACTGGAGTTCCTGCAAATCTTAGTGCTTGTATAACTGCACCTGGATTTCCTGCACCATATCTATTTGATATTGTTGCAGTTGAAAGAGCTTTTCCATTTTCTAAAGCACATTTTACTTTTTCTTGTATTGTACTTGTCATTGAGATATCTCCTTAATAATTAATAATTTTCAATGTTATTACTATAATAAAGGAAATAGGTTGTAATGTCAAGTATGCTTGACTACCAAATTTGATTAAGAGAAGAATTTGGATAACTATCAAAAATTTTCATATCGCGATTTAAAACAGTAGCAACTAAATGTATTCTATCTTCTTCTCCACCATTAAAAAAATTGTGATATTTTGTAGTGTCAGTGATCCATACAGATCCATCTGCCGGCATATGATGAACTACATCACCAATACACATACGAGCACCAAAATTTGTTATGATGGGAATATGAAGCCTTGATTCTGGATCCCTATGCCAACTTAATGTTGTACGTGGCATTTTCCAAAGTAATCTAATTCTACCCAATTTATATTTGGTTGTTAATTTATCATATACTTCTTTAAAATAAGTATCTTCAAATAGCTTAACAAATTCTGAATATTGTGATTCATTAATGGGTGCTTCTCTTTCAACTTCTTTATATGTACTATCTGGTTTAGTCCAAAACAATCCTCTAACATTACCACCTGTAATTGAATTCGGATCACCAGGAATTTGTGTTAAGCAAATAGCATTAATATCTCTTTCACCTAATGGCGCTTGTCTTTCTACTCGTGAATCTACTTCTTTAACTGCATCTTGCAGTTTTTTAATATCAAAACAAATGTCTTGATCTCTATAAAATCCTTTTGTCATAAAATCCTTTTGTATTGTATTTACTCTGGTTGATTATTTGTAAGTTCAAAATTGATACCTTGGGCCAAGTTTAATTCTCTACCATAATTAATTGTTACAGTAGTTCTTCTCATATATTGTTTCCAAGCATCAGAACCTGATTCTCTTCCTCCACCTGTATCTTTTTCTCCACCAAATGCTCCACCTATTTCTGCACCAGATGGACCAATATTAACATTAACTATTCCACAGTCTGAACCTACTGCTGAAATAAATTGTTCTGCTTCATTTAATTTTTCTGTGAATATACATGAACTTAATCCTTGTGGCACACTATTTTGCATTTCAATTGCTTCGGGTAATTTGTCATATTGAAATGTGTAAACTATAGGAGCAAATGTTTCTGCCATAGCTAAATCTTCATCATGAACATTATTTTTAGGTTCTATTAAGCACGGTAAAACATAATTCTCTCTATGTTCTTCGTGTTTAGGAGACTCTGTACAATGAGCTAGTTCACCGCCCCATACATCATAACCTTTCATTCTAGCTCGTTCTATTACTTTTTGCATTTTATCAACTGCTTCTTTAGAAATCATAGGTCCTAAAATATTATTTTTGTCTAAAGGATCTCCCATTGCAAGGCCACTCCATTGACTTTTAATTATACCTATCATAGACGAATATACATTTTTTTGGATATAAAGTCTTCTTAATGACGTACATCTTTGTCCTGTAGTTCCTATAACACTAAAAGAAATAGCTTTTGCGGCAAGATTTAAATCTGCGAATTGAGTTACTATTGCGGCATTGTTGCCTCCTAGTTCATACAATCCTTTACCCATTCTTGCGGCAACTTTTGGTGCTAATGATTTGCCCATTTCACAAGAACCAGTTGCACTTAATAATTTAATTTTTTTATCTTCTGCTAACCATACTGCAGGGTCATTGCCTCCTTCTAAGATTAACAATAAGTCTTTTGGATCTATTCCTAAACTATCAACATATTTGCTTTTATAATCATTAACTGCGTCATCAAATATTTCTTTACATCTATATGAGATTTTTATTGTTTTAGGAGATGGTTTCCATACAACACTATCGCCACATACTATTGCTAAACAAAAATTCCAAGCCCAAGGAGCCACTGGAAAATTAAAGGCAGTAATACAACCAACTACACCTAACGGATGCCACATTTCTTGTAGTCTATGATTAACTCTTTCTGAAGACATTGTTAATCCATATAATTGTCTTGATAAACCTACAGCAAAATCACACATATCAATAGCTTCTTGTACTTCACCTATTCCTTCAGTTATTGGTTTTTTACTTTCCATAGTAACACCTTTACCTAATTCGTTTAAATGTTCTCTTAATTTAAGACCAAATATTCTAATTAATTCTCCACGTTTAGGTGCTGGAACTTTTTTCCAACCTTTTTGGACCGTAGTAGATTTATCAATTAATAAATCGTATTCATTTTTTTGTATTTCTTCCATTGTATTTTCTCCTTAAAATAATTTACCTAACAATTTAAGTCCATATAATATACCTATAACAGAAAGAGCACCTGTTATACCTTGGTCTATAAATGCAAGTATTGAACCAACAATTAATAATGCATAGAACACATAAGTTTTCCAGTTCCAAACATAATAGAACCAACCGTGTTCTTTTTTTGTAGGACCAAAATCTAATTTAGGTTCTTTTGCCATTATATATTTCTCCGTATAAATTAGTTATAAAATCTTGATATGGTATATCTTCTTGTTTGATATATCCTGTTCCTGTTAGTTTTCCTTCAGCATATGCTAATGCAACAGAACATACACCAGAAGCAGTTGCTCTTTGAATTGCACTATAATCTGCATCACCATATATTTTATTTGAATATGTAACTTCTTGCAATTTGCCATCTTTTTTACCAATTACAGATACAAGCATTACCACAACATCTGCAGTTGTATAAGGAACTTCTTGGTCAAATAATTCTATAAATTTTTGTTTGTTATGTTTTAAATTTAAATCTTCTAATAAGAATTTCATTTTATCACAGTGTCCTGGATACCTAATAGTTTTATATGATAATGTTCTAACTTTTCCTTTATATGTTTCACACATAGAAGCACTACCTCCTGATGTATTAAATGCTTCATATCTATTTCCATCTATATAAATTGATTCCATACCATCTAGTGGGTGTGCTTTAATATGATCGTAATGGGAAATGACATCACAATAATTTATATATTCATTAAGTAAACCATCAGTTGACCAAGTAAGATAATAAGACATTGCATTGGTAGGATATTTAGGTAATGCTCCAACTCTCATTTTAACTTTATGTGGTTCTTCAAATTGACTGATTAAATTTGCGGCAACAATATTAACTGCCCCAGGCGCCAATCCACATTGTGGCATCATAAATGTTTTTGTATCTAAATTTTTAATATACTCTGAAACTTCTGTATCTTCAGTTAAATCAAAATATGCTACACCTAATTCAGCACAAGATTTTGCAATATTAATATTAACGTCATGAGTAGTTGATGTAATTATTATATCTTTGCCACCTATAAATCTTTTACACTCATTCATATCAGACGCATCTATTTCTACAATAGATTCATCTTTATCCCATGGATTTATATCTGCTAAATGAACTTTAAATATTTCTGGTTTTTTATTTAAAAAGGCGGCAATTGTTCGACCAATTTTACCAACGCCAATTATTCCAACGTTTTTCATTATATTAAGTAGTTATAAATTTTTTAGGACCTGTTGATATAAATTCGAGACCGGAACCCTTACCAATATAAACATTTTTTTCTGGATTCCAGGACATATTTAATTTTACTGCTCTTTGGATTGAAACACTTAAAAACTGTTCTTCTTTAAAACTAAGAACTTCGGCTTCCATTTTTTTACCGTTGTCGGTACATTCAATTAATGCTATATCATCAAAATGTGTTGTCATCGTCGTCGTTCCTTGTATCGTCTTGCCAATCTCTTTTTCTTTTTTGTTCTTTCCAATATTCTCTAGCTGACATTTTAGTTTTATACCAAATATAAAACATAAAGTCTGCCCAAAGATAATTTAGAACATATCCTAAAACTGAAAACCTTATACCCAGAATTACGCCTGGCAAAAACCATAAAGCAAATATCATTAAGAAAATATAATTCTTAAAAAATTCATAAGGTACCGCAAATGTACTCCACGTTAACTCTCTTGCTTTCATTTGCCTCCTAAAGGAAATTAGCTCTTAATTTTTCTGCCTTCTTAATGTTAATTTTTCTGCGTTTTGCTCTTTCTCGTCTTTTAAAACTAGGTTTTTGATAGTACTGTTTTTCCTTCATTAAATCAAAAATACCTTCCTTTTTCATTTTCTTCTTAAGGATACGCATTGCCTTATCTACATTATTATTTCTAACTTCTATTTCCATATACTGTATAATTACCTATAATATAACATTTTCTACACCAAAAGTCAAATGATAGATAAGTAGAATGATGGTTAACGCATTCAGTTTAGGAGATAACAAATGGCAAAGAAATCAGATAGAGCACGCCGAAGAGAACTCCGTAAAGCTGAAAAGAGTCTTAAGTATAGTAACCGGATTAAGCCAAAAGTTGTGGCTCGAGATCCAAAAGCGATACCAATTAACCAAATAATCACCCTTGATTACCTGACTAACCCTAAACTTGATAAATAAGGGATCTTACCGAATTATCTTTCTAAGTTCAATCCTATAGTGGAGAATTTTTGTTTCCAAGCATAAAATCTTTTGTTATGATTGGCATAAGGATCTTTTTGGATTTGCATTTGATAAAGATGTACCATTTCGTGTGCAAGAGTTTCAATAAAATCTTTCCACGTTCTAAATTTTGAAGCTAATTCCATTTCTATCCATAAAGTATGATTATGATAAGGAATTTTTCTAGAGTTATATGTTCCTACAGGAGTTACTCTGCTGTCCCAATCATAAACAATTTGTCCACGAGCATTATGAATTCCTTTAACATAGATATCAGGCATCCATAATCTATTGCCAAACAGGGCTCTGTTCAAAACTGAAAACCAGCTCTGAGCTTGGGCAATTGTAGGTTTGAAATTTTTCACACCCTCTCTTTTTTTAAGTGCTTTTTTCACTCGTAGTTTATGTTGAATTCGCTTCTGCATACTATAGTAATTATCAAAATGTATGCAGTTATTATCTGATACTTAAAAACGGGTAATTATGGGTGATTATATACGCAGTTAATTTTAGCTATATTTTTCTTGAGTCCAGGACTGAGATCCTAGTAAATTATGTTCAGCCCAACGGACAAATAATCCAAGCTCTTTTCCATGGGCTTCAATTTCCCAGGGTCTATCCCAATAATTTAAATTCTTATCTATAATTTTACTTTGCCATTTAGTAGATCCGCATCTTTCCAAGTCCACCATTTCTCCTTTAGCATATTGTTTTATGTGAACCATTTCATGGGCAATTGATTCCATAATTCTTCTTTTTGAAACTGTACAATCTATGGTAATAGTAAATTCTCTTGGTTTGTGATTTTTGTCATCAAAATCAACTTCACCTAACACACCTGATTCTTTATGCAGATTTTTATCAAATTCTACGTCAACTGAAATTGTATTATATAATTGTTTAGATAAAATTGTTTTACCACAATAGTCAACTATGCTATGTGCTAAATCGTATAATTTTTTATTTCCACCACTAATAGTAATATTCATTATTCTGTATTTTCGGCAATAGTTTTATCGTTTGCAATTTCTCTTGCTACTGCTTGAATATCCTCTATCATATATTTTACTTCTTGAGGATGAGCAGTATCTTTTAATAGTGCAAGGTCTTTAGATTTTTTGTGCATAACATCTACTTTATGTACAAATTCTTTTAATGTATGGTACGGTGCTGTCATCATATTATTATAGCAAATTTTTGGTTGTATGTCAATGCTAGACAAGTGTTGGTATTATTAGCTTATTTTAGGGAATAATATGTCTGTACAAAATTTTTCAACATCTTGTTCTTTTAGACCCAATGACTTCATTACTCTTGGTGTATGGGGGTTCATAGTTTGATTGGAACAATAATAGTTTTGTGCTTTAATTGTGTCATCTTTTTTTGCAGTATCTGAATATTGTCCTATACTATCAAAATAAACTTTAAGATTGTTAATTGCTAAATCAACTATTGCAGTTGCTTCTTCATCTGTTCTAACATTACCAGCGGCAATCATACTACTTGAAAATATGTTTTGTGCCCATTCAGGTAATTCTCTTTTTTTGCTAGGTATATAATCTGCTACTGCATCTTTATACCAGTCTACTAAAGGATGTTGTTCTCCACCTGAAGATGCAGAAAAATCATGAAAGGCCCCTGTCATTTTATTCTTACCTGCTATAACATCAAAGCCATATATAGGTCCGTTGTTATCAAGATTAGGAAAGACGCATACGTGCATCATCCAAAGAGCTTTTGTATCTCTAGCATCTACTACATCTATATGGCAACGTCTACAATGATTAGTATGCCACACCCTGTTCATCCAACCATTTTCAGGTTGATTGAAATGGTCCATGCCAGGTTCAGTTATTTCTGTACCTCTAGTATTAAACTCTTTAAGTATTTGATTTTGACACTCTATAAGTTTATTCCAAATAAAAGATTCATTTTTCATTTTCTAATTCTTTTATTCGGTCTTCCAGGACAGATATTGTTGTATGAATATGTCCAGTGTCCGTTGGTTGAAGTAATGTTTTAAGATGTTCTACTTCTTTTTTAAGAATATTAACCCTTATCATATTTCCACTAAAGTCTTTTTTAGTTGGATTAGAAATTTGTGTTACTGCTCCTCTTATTATAGATAGTCTAGTCATTAATCTTTTAAAGGATCATCTTTAGTGTTTCTATTATCTTCGTCATAAATTTGTGTACTTAATTCTTTGAATAGTTTAGTAGCAAAATCGAAAGCAATTATTGCCTCATCTTTCATATCATCATTTAAATTTTTTCTTACATCAGCTTTCATTTCGTCAATTGGTTTAGGAAAATCATACAAACGTCCTTTACCAGGTATACGTTTTCTAATCATTTGACCTCCACTTAAATCTGCCATATGACGAACATAAATGTGGGCCATTATTTTTTGTTTGTCATCTTTTATTGATTTAATATGATCTATAAATTCTTTTACAACAGGTGCTACATAAGGTTTTTTGAAGTCTGGATCGTCGACATTTTCGGGCCATAACTCTTTAAAGTCTTCCCATATAGATGGAGCTCTTCTAAGGTCTTGATTCATTACTCCATGAAGCATACCAAAGGCTTCTAATACATCATAACAAGGATGTTGATTGTATAGATAGGTAGCATATAATTCTTTTGGTATTTTGCCACTCATAAGCAGATTGGCAAATTTATGCCTTTCTGCCTTCTTATGATGTTCCCAAGTTAATTCTTTTAATTTGCTCATTCTTTTTCTCCTTTTTATGATGTTCCCAAGTTAATTCTTTTAATTTGCTCATTCTTTTTCAATCTTTATTTGAAGTGGATATCCCAAACTTCTACTTTCGTTTGTTGCCTCCATACCTTTTTGTTCTGCTATTTCGTATGTATAAATTCCAACAATTATAGAACCCTCTTTATGAATTCTCAAAGTAAGATCACGAGCCGTTTCGGGTGTGTGTTTAAATATTTTGATTAATATATCAATTACAAATTCCATAGGAGTTACATTATCATTCAAGAATATAACTTTGTAATTTTCAGGTTCTTTAACAACCTGTTTTATTTTTTCATCTATTTTTACTTCTATGTCAGTACTCATATAATTTATTTATAAAGCAGGGCGTATTTGATAACGCCCTGCCCATATCCATTAATTACTTAATGTCTATTTTTTAAAAATATTGAACAAGTTAGGTTTTAATACATCTTCAAACCAGTCTTGCCAAAATTGTTGTGTTTTCTTTTGATATTCTTGGGCTTTCACAGGTTGTTCCTTTACAAATTTTTCTACTTGTACTTTCCAT
>MPLZ02114186.1_pt1 | contig 93770 bp, 75 predicted proteins | sample 1617311 | NCBI WGS metagenome assembly MPLZ02 (sample SAMN05944806, study PRJNA350692) | marine metagenome | biome: marine; feature: ODZ; material: water; isolation source: 160 m water sample filtered on 0.2 um supor filter | place: Pacific Ocean | collected 2012-04-08 | depth 160m m | reverse complement strand
GGTCCTCGCGACCCGCCACTTCGTTGTAGTAGGGCAGGGCTGCCCGGGGCGTTCTCGTCTTTTCCCGCAGGTAGTCGCCGAGGCGCACGAGCACGTAGTTGGTGAGCTGGGAGGGCTGGAACTCCTCCTTCAGATCGCGGAAAAGAACGCCAACCATGGCATCCGCAAGCCGCTTGTCGCTGGGGTTCTCCTCCTTGACGGCCTTCTTGCTCTTCTCCTCAAACACCGTGATGAGTGCGATCCGCAGGAGGGCCTGGGCTTCCTTGTTGCCGGAATCGATCCCGGGGAAGTTGTAATAGTGCTCCTTGAGCTCGTCCTCGCTGTGGTTCTTCAGATAGGCCCGGGTGTAGGAATTGATGGCCTCCTCCAGCCCGAAGGCCCCGGCCACGGCCGCGAGTTCTGCAATCACTCCCTGCAACCGCTCAAGGGCTTCCTCTTCCCGGCCCACCACCGTGAGGGGATGCACCCCGGCCACCGCGGTCTGCGCCTTGAAGGGCGAGGCCGACCCATGATCCTTCCAGAACTCGTCGTAGTAGGGAACGGCGTCCTCCACCCGCGGGTTCTCTTTCTTGCCCCGCTTCTCCGGACCCAGAAGCCCCACCAGGTAGAACAGGGACTCGCCCACCACGATGGTGTTCTCACGACGCTTGGCGAGCTCCATGGCCTTCTTGTAGTATGTCTCAGCTGGATCCCACTCTTCCTGCGTCTGGAGGACGTTGCCCTTGAGGTTGAGGGCCATGTCCATGATGTCGCTGTTGGGAAACTCGCTCTCGAGGCGGTTAAGCTTCACGAGGGCGGGGTCGAGCTCGTCCTCGGCAAAGTGGCAGTTGGCCCGGTCATACAGCGCAAAGGGCAGATAGATGTTCTTGCCCGGGTCCGGATACTTGGAGAGGAAGGAGTCGAGGAGTTCGGCCGCCTTGCCCCAGTACTGAAGCCGGGAAAGGTTTGACCCCTGGAAGTACAGCGACGCCATGCGGAACTGGCTTTTCTCATACATCTCCACGTGCTCGTCGAGATACTTGCGGGCCACATCATACTTCCCGGTGTAGTAGTAGCTCCCACCCAGAACGTGCAGGCAGATGTCGTGCTGCTTGGAGGGCGAGGCCAGCTTGGGCAGCATGACCGTGGCCACCTCGATGCACTTCTCATACTCCCCTTCCATGAAGAGGCTGGTCAGCATCATGCTGCGCACCGACTCCACGTGCTTGCTGTCCGGGAAGATCTTCAGGAAGAGGCTCCCGTATTTCTCGGTCACCAGCACTTCCCCGATAATGGCGGAAGTCCGCACCAGGTTATAGAGATACTCCTCGCGTTTCTTCGACTTGTTGTAATAGAGCTCCAGTTGCTCGTAGGCCGCGAAGGCTCCGCGCACGTTCTTGTGTTGTTCGTGAATGTAGGCCGTGGCCGCGGTGGTGATCACCTCATGAGGATCCCCGGAACTCCACTGTCTGGTCAGTTCCTCCAGGTCAGCCTCCAGCACCTCCTTGTGAATCTGGCGGTTGCTTTGCGGCGGGTCCTGGAACTGGCGATCGACAATCCCGATCTGGGCCAGGCGGGCCTTGATGTCGTCAATGGAGGCCCTGGTACTGGGCACCAGGGCATAAAGTTCAAACGCGGAACGTTCCATCTCGGCCGCCAGGGCATCCGCCGCCAGTTTCATGAAGACCGGAGCAAAGCTGTGCATCTTGAAGGGTTCCAGCCTGATGTCAGCCCGGTTCTTCCCGAGGAAATCCAGCAGGGCCTGCTCGTTCTCCTTCTCAATAACCGCTTCCACCATGGCCTGAAATCCCACCATGATGCCCTCGTCGGGAGTGGGGAAGGTCTCCTTGTTGTCGATCGCGATCTCGAGATTCTCGATCCCTCCCGGAATCTGGAAGAGCTTGAAGTGCGCCATCGCCATGTTCACGTAAAAGGCCCCCTTCTGATACGTGTCACGCTTGGGGTCACGCTCCTGCAGGAATTTCTTGTACATCCTGATCGCAACTTCCCACTCCTGCGCGCCGATGGCGGCGTCCCCCCACTTGAGAAGGGCCTTCGTGTGGTAATGGTTGAAGCTCCCCTGGGTGGCCCCGTCCAGGCCCGCCCCCCCGGCATTCTTATTGGGGTACTTGGTGTAGCACATCTTGAAGGACTCCATGGCCGGCTCCCATTGCTTGAGCTTCAGCTCGCAGTATCCCTTGTGGTACCAGAACCAGCCGAACTTCGGGCCAAAGAGGGTCTTGGCCCGCCCGTCGTACTGCGCCACCGCCTTGGCCAGAATTGCATGGGCCTTGGCCCATTCCTTGGCCCGCATGGCGGTAAGTGAATTGGACCAGGCGGTATCGATCCCTCCCTGGGCGACCGATTTTTCCGGCAGACAGACCGAGGCGCAAAGGGCCAGGAGCCCGCACAGGATCCGGTTCTTGGTGGATTGAATCATGACGTATGGGATTTCTAGTCTGGGTTGTCCTTCTCTCAAAAACCGGGCCCTCCAGCAAGAACCCCAACGGACAAGCTGGGTTTTTCTTAGATCCTGCCCGGGGAATCCATCAGAAAATCGCTGTGCCGGGGCGGCGTCGGGACGAACCTATACCCTATTTGTGCTGCTCGTCCTGGACCACCAGATCCGTAAAGGTGACCGTGCTAACATCGTGCTTGGCGAGATGGTTGAGCACATCGGATACCACCTGCTGCTCGGCCTCGGCCTCCACGTAGACCTGAACCAGGGGCTTGTTGTTGCCCGCCTTGGCTGCCGCCGCGTAAATCTCAAGGCGCTGGTCCAGACGTGGAAGGGTCCGCTCGGTTCCCTGCGCTTCCGTATCGAGCAACTCCTGGGCCGCCCCCACATTGGCGTAGATGTGACCCTCGTTGCTGATCTTGATGAAGAAGGGCTGGATATCCGGCTGAGCCTCCGAGGGGGCCGCGGAGGGCAGGGCCATGCTGTTGTCCCGCTCCTTCTGCTTGATGGTGGTGGTCACCAGGAAATAAATAAGAAGCAGAAAGCAGACGTCAATGAGCGGAGAGATGCTCAGTTCAGGCTTGTCTTCCTCAGGGGGTGTGACGCGTCGATGTCTGGCCATGGGGGCTCCTTGCTACACTAGTTATTGCGGGACCAGAGACTCACGAAAATCACTTCGTTGATTCCCGCAGCCGCGGCTGCGCGAATGACCCGGCGAACGTAAGTGAAGTGCACCTTGCCATCGGCCCTCAGATGCAGGCGGGCCTTCTGGCCCTTGCCGTCCCACCGTTCCTTCTCCTTCTTGATGAAATCCACCATGTCCTCGTCATCCGCGAAGACCTTCTTGCCATCCGCCATCCGGAAGCGCCCCTCACCGGCGTGCTCATCACTGTAGACGTTGACCACGATGCGGCCCATCTTGGTCTCCTGATTCTTCGAGTAGCGCGCGATCGGCACCTGCACCTTCTTGTCCATCTCAACGACGATCAGGGTGGCGTTGACGATAAAGAAGATGAGCAGGAGGAAGACCATGTCGATCATGGGCGACATGTCGACCTCCGTATCGTCATCCTGCTCCTCCTGGGCAGCACGCAGTTTCGTAGAAGACATCGTTAGGACTGATTGGTTCCCGGGGAACAGGGACGGCCCCGTCCCTTTAGACGGCAATCCCTTCCGGAATCTTAGCCAAATATGCGTCCTGGTTGACGGTCTGGATCGAGGCGTTGATCAACTCCTCGGAAGAGTGGTGCGCCTCGGCCACCAGGTTGTTGAGTTTGTTCTTGAAGTAAAAGTAGGAGATCAGCGAGGGGATGGCAGTGAGCAGGCCCCAGAAGGTGGTGAGGAGAGCGATCTGGATATCGCCGGCCAGCTGGGCAGGGTCGGCTGCCCCAGTGGTACTCAGGGACCCGAAGGCGCCGACCATCCCGTAAACCGTTCCAAACAGTCCGAGCATGGGTGCTGCCTGCGCAATCAGGGCGATGTAGTTGATCCACACCATGTTCTTACGGCTCTCATTGATGGTGAAATCCGCAATGGCATCCTCAACTCCATCACGTCCCAGATCCTCGGGCCTGGTGGCATCGATGTTGGGAAGGGAATAAGCGAGCATGCGTCCGACATAACTGGGATGGGAAGCGGCAAGCTCGATGGCGGAACGCACACGGCAGTTCATCATGTGATCAAGGAGGGCCGCCTTGAGATCATCGGGGCAGAACTTCTGCTTGGTGAGGTTGATGAAATTGAAAACGCTCAGCGCCAGTAGAGCGATAATTGCAAGGCCGATCAAAATCATTGGCCAGCCTCCGTCGAGGACCCATTTCTCAAGGGCGTTCTTGTCCCCGTCCCCGTCCGCGGCCATGAGGGCGGGAGCCGAGAGAAAAAACGAGGTGAGAACTAGCGAAAAAACGCGGAGGAGACGTTTCCTGGTTGTATAGATCATGATAGGTCCGGATTCGTTATGCGGGGTGCAATGGGGGGGGGTGGATTCTCCAAGGTGACGAGGACGAGTAAAGACTGGTTTTGAAAAAAATTCCTTGTGATACCAACTTGTGTTCCCGCCTGCCTTCTCCCAGCGATCAAAGGACGAATCCCTTAGAGTCAGGGAATTAGGTATTACCCGAATGAGGGGAGGCAGGTCGCGCGATTCCCTCCAATCCGGAGGACCCGGGGCCCGGCCAGGAACCCTCCTCTGGCCTTCCATGGTGGGCGCTGGAACCCGAAAGCGGCGCTCTTCCCGACAATTTGTCCGGGCCTTGCTCCTCATGCCTTCTTCGTCCGCACGGGCGACTTCCGCCCGGGGAAAAGGGTGCGGCAGATCTCACAGATCATGCCGTCACATCCGTGGGCCGTGCAATGCTGACGGCCGTAGAAAATGATGCGCAGATGCACTTGGTTCCAGCTCTCCTCGGGAAAGAGCTTTTTCAGAGACCGTTCCGTATCGGTCACGTTTCTTCCGCTGGCCAGCTTCCAGCGCTGAGCGAGGCGGTGGATGTGGGTGTCCACCGGAAAGGCGGGCACGCCAAAGGCCTGTGAGATCACTACCGAGGCGGTCTTGTGCCCGACCCCGGGGAGAGCCTCCAACGCGGCACAGGAGTCCGGAACCTCCCCCTCATGGTTCTCAACGAGGAGCCGGGAAAGTTCCGAGATCGCCCTCGCCTTGCGCGGCGCAAGTCCACAGGAACGAATGGCCGCCTGGATTTTCTCAACCGGTATCTCCTGCATTCTCTGTGGCGTCTCCGCAAGAGCGAACAGCCCGGGGGTGACCTTGTTGACTCGCTCGTCAGTGCACTGAGCCGAGAGAAGAACCGCCACCAGCAGGGTGAAGGCATCCCGGTGATCCAGAGGAATCGGGGTCTCGGGATAAAGCTCCGCCAGACGCCGATGAACAAATTCAGCTCGCTCTGCCCTGATCATGCATGGGCGAATGGGGCCCCATCAGAGGGAGGGCGTCTGTCCTCCCAGTCCGCCGCGCTGAACCACCCGGCCGCTGTTGATCTTGGCCATGGTGGCGTAATACATGCGCGCGCAATGCTTGTACCTCGTGCGCCCACGCAGGAGATTCGCGGTTCTCTCCCAGGATCCCCACCTGACAACATGGATCTCAGCATCACGAGTGGCCCACTTGCGCATCAGGCGCAACGTCGGGTGGTAGATGTCGATGGTGTTGGTGCCCACAAGGCCGGAACCGTAATCGTCCACCACGTAGACATACGGCAGTCCCTTGATCCGGAAGACGGTGCCAACGGGGTAGCGGGACCAGTCGGCCGCCGCACTGCGAACCCGTCCGTATTTCAGAGTGGTCCCCATGGCGCTGAGGCGCCCCACCGCGCCTACTTCGTTCTCCTGGTGAGAGTAGGAGGTGGTGCGCACGTAGCGATGACGGACGCTCTCACTGAAATAGGTAGGCCGTCCGTGCTTGTCGACGGGGAGGGTCGAAGCCGCGGCTTTCACTGCCAGATCGACCTCCCCTGGCAAAAAGCCGCCCGATCGCGTCCTGGTGCCGGGGGAGGGGGACCAGAGCGTGGTTAACCAGGATGACGACGAGCTCAGTCGCTTGGCTTCCGCCTTGGAAAGAAGGCGAGGCTGATGACTGGCTGGCTGGAAAAAGCTACAGCTGGAGAGGGCTCCAAGAGCAATCGCGGCTGAAACCGCTTTCAAGAACAGGACTTTCATGACAACGGGCAAGGGGGTCTTGATTTTCGGAAAACCAAGTGGCAGCTCCGGAGGCCATCATAGTCTAACAGAAATCCTTGGACAATTCTTTATTCGCAAAACCCCTCATATTCGCCCTGAGATCCGAAGTTTTCCATCGAATCCGCCCTTTCCAGGGTATCGTTGGGAATAAGTGGTTTAAATTTTATACCAACAACCCGCGATTGGAGGCACCCATGTGGGGAGATTCTTGCGCCGTCCGGGAAGCGCTCCCGGATCTTTCCGGCCAACCGCCACTTTTCAACCACCAGCCCATGCTCAACTGGAAATGGCTTTAATCTCCCTGGGGTTGTGGGGCTGCGCCCGGTAGTTGGAGCTTGGACCCCCTGGAGCTTCCTGCTTTCCTTTAAATCGTGTCACGAGCTGCTCCTCTCATCACATACCTCAAGCAGCTGGAGCGGGGTGGTCAGACGCACATTCGCCTGGACGAAGAGGCGAAGGAGCTACTGCGGAGCCAATTGCGTGCGCAGAGGGGAAGAGCGTCACCGCCCATCCCGCTACGCTCGCGGGGAGTGGCCAGCCTGAGTGCGGGTGCCAGCACGGGGGTCCGGGAGGAATCAACCCCGCCATCTCTCCCCACCGTGGAGGCCGGGGGATCCACTTCCGCCGAAAAACTCGACTCCCTCAGGGTCCAGGCCGAAAACTGGGGCCCGGCCCGCTCCCTGGGATCGCTGCGCGAGGCCATGGTCTTCGCGGTCGGGAATCCTGAAGCGGACCTCATGCTGGTGGGAGAGGCCCCCGGATACGAAGAGGAGCGCCGCCGCGAGCCCTTCGTGGGCAAAGCCGGCCAAAAACTTGACCAGATCCTGGCGGCGATGGGTTTCGCCCGCGAAGAGATCTACATTTCCAACATCTGCAAGTTCCGGCCCGCCCTGAAAAACCAGACCACCAACAACCGCAAACCGACCCCGGAGGAAATGAACGCCTGTCTTCCCTTCGTGAGGGCGGAGATCGGAATCGTGCAGCCCAAGTGCATCGTGGCTCTGGGTGGAACTGCGGCGGAGGGGCTTCTCGACTATCAGAACAAACCGGTAGGACGGATGCGTGGCCACTGGCATGAATTCGAAGGCATCCCGGTAAGGGTCACCTACCACCCCTCCTATCTCCTTCACAACGACTCCGCAGTGAGCGAGAAGCGCAAGGTCTGGGATGACATGTTAAGTGTTCTGGAGTTTCTAGAAATACCGATTTCTGAGAAACAGCGCGGATTTTTCGCTGGAAAATAGGCCGCAGCGAGATTGCTCGAACAGGAATAAAAAATCTTGTACGAATCTCGCGCGCTTCGTCGTTTCATGTCTCTGGTAGGCGGCACCTCCTGTCGTCCCGCCCGACCCTTTCTTTTCTTCTTTGCAGCCTTAAGGAATCGGTCGAGCCCCGCCGGATTGGTCTCCGGCGGGGCTTTTAGTTCAGCACCCAATCCCCCCGTGGAAGCCCGCAAGGTCAAGAACCCAGCCGGCGACGCCCCTCATTCCCGGAGCGTTCCGCCCAGTCGACGCTTTTGACATTCCGGCCTTCGACTTCCAGACTCCCTCCCATGTCCGATCATCCCTTTCTGACCGACAAGTTTCACATCCGTTGGTCGCAACTTGTCCCAGAGAAAGTCCAATCCGGTATCGAGGCCGGCATCACGGAAGCGCAGGGCTACATCGATGAGATCTGCGCGATTTCCTCCGAAGAGGCCACCTACGAAAACACCTTCGCCGCCCTCGAGCTGGCCACCGAATCGCTCTCCAGAGGCTGGGGGCGACTCAATCACCTCGCCTCCGTCCGGGATAATGACGCCCAGCGGAAAGCTCTCAACAAGATGCTTCCGGAAGTGACCGCCTTCTACGCCTCCATCCCCCTCAATGCGAAGCTCTGGACCACCCTGAAATCCTTCGTCAATTCGAAGGCTGCGAAGGACCTTGATCCCGTGCCGAAACGCTTTGTGGAGGAAACGTGCGCGGAATTCCGGGATGCCGGCGCGGATCTCCCCCCGGAAAAGAAAGCCCGCATGGCCGAACTGCAGCGCGAGCTGGCCGAGGTGACCAAGAAGTTTGGCGAGAATGTCCTCGATTCCATCAAGGGGTGGGAGCTCATCGTAGAGGACGAGGGGGAACTCGCCGGGCTCCCCGAAAGTTCCCGGGCATCCGCCCGGGCCGATGCCGCGGCAAAGGGCCTGGGGTCCGAAGAAGCGCCCTGCTGGCGTTTCACCATGCAGTTCCCCTCCTTCTTCCCCGTCCTGCAGTATGCCGAGAGCGACGATCTTCGTAAACGAATTTTCGAAGGCCGCGGCACGATCGGATCCAGCGAGAAATTCGACAACTCGGAGCTGGTATGGCGGATCGTCAAGCTGCGCCAGGAGAAGGCCGAGCTGCTCGGCTTCCCCAATTTTGCCGACCTCAACCTCCAGCGCAGCATGGTCCGCGACGGAACCCGGGCGATTGGATTCGTGGAAGATCTCCACGACCGGATCGTGGAGGCCTTTCGGAACGAGTGCGCCCAATTGGAGACCTACAAGGCCGAAAAGACCGAGAGCCAGGCCGCTGCGCTCGAACCCTGGGAAGTGTCCTACTGGGCAGAAAAGCAACGCAAGGAACGCTACGACTTTGATGACGAGGACCTGCGCCCCTACTTCCCGGTCGGGAACGTCATGGAAGGGCTTTTCGGCCTCACCAGCCGCCTTTTCGGGATCAGCATCACGCCCTGCGAAAGCGTCTGCCACGAACCGGGATCCTCCACCTCCAACGATGCGATCGAAGTCTGGCATCCCGACGTGTCCTTTTACGACCTTCACGATTCCGCCTCAGGCGAACACCTCGGTTCGTTCTACGCCGACTGGCACCCAAGAGAGTCGAAGCGCAGCGGCGCCTGGATGAATTATCTGGAAGTCGGCCTTCCCAGAAAGAACGGAACCGCCCGCAAGCCGCATCTCGGCCTGATCACGGGGAACCTCACCAAACCAATCGGGGACCAGCCCGCCCTCCTCACCCATAGTGAGGTGGAAACCATCTTCCACGAGTTCGGACACCTCCTCCACCAGTTGCTCAGCGAGGTCCCCGTCAAGAGTCTCTCCGGGGTCAACGTTCCCCGCGACTGGGTGGAGCTCCCTTCCCAGATCATGGAGAACTTCTGCTGGGACCGTGAATCCCTCGACTTTTTTGCCCGCCACCACAGAACCGGGGAGCCCATCCCGGAAGACCTCTTTGGGAAGATGGTCGCGGCCCGCAACTACATGAGTGCCTCCGCCACCATGCGACAGCTGGCCCTGGGCAAGCTCGACCTCGAACTCCACATCCAGCCCGGACGCTACCTCGACCGTGATCTGGACGAAGTCGATCGCGAGATCCTGGCGGACTACAAGGCGGAGCTGGCCTCTCCCTCCCCCACCATCGCCCGCCAGTTCAATCACCTCTTCGACAGCCCGGGTGGCTATGCCGCAGGATACTATTCCTACAAATGGTCGGAGGTTCTCGATGCCGATGCCTTCACCCGCTTCCGGCGCGAGGGCGTCCTGAACCAGGAAACCGGACGGGCCTTGCGGGAGAGCATCCTGAGCAAGGGCAATTCCCGGCCGGTGGACGAACTCTACCGCGATTTCATGGGCCGGGATCCGGAATTGCAGCCCCTCCTTGAGCGCAACGGACTGGCTTGACCTCAGTCCTGCAGAGGAAGCCAGGAAGTGGCGCGCACCTTCTTGATCTCGGCCACCACCCTGGACCCCTCCCCGGTCTGGAACTCAGTCCGGTAGGTTAACTCAAGGAGGGCCATCACGGCCTTGTGACGATTGAAATTCACCGGCTCATCGCGCAGGGCGGCGGAAATCTTCCAGTCATCGCCAAGGTCGCGGGGGGCGTAGGCCAGGACCCTGTGCTTCTCGGCGTAGTCATGAAGCATGTAGCTCTGCCACTTTTCCTTGCCGTATCCGTCTACATATTGCTCCACGGGATACAGCCACACCCGCATTTCCACCGGGTTTTCCGGCCGCTTGGAGAAAAATTCAGGCCAGGACAGGTCCCCCACCTCCGCGAAAAATTCCCAGAAGACCTTGGGCATCACTCCCTCGGGCAGCACAAGCAGGCGGCGGGCCTTCTCCCCAGACAGGTCGACGCGGTAGAGAAACTGTGGCTTGCCGCCCTCCCCCGTCACACGATCCTTTAAACTCAACTCGTAGGAACCCGGCTGCGAAAGCGGTCGGAAGGAGCGCTCAAACTTCTCCTTGATAGAGTCTGATCCCCACACAAAGGGCAGAGCCGCATTTGCACTGGTGGCATTCAGGTAGGCCCGCGCCACCGTCTCTGCCATGGCCGCTTCCGGATCATCCGCCATAAGCTGGCTGAGGGGTGTTACCTGGGGCTCCGCAAGGGTCAACTCGTTGCCAGCGCGTCTGCTGGAAACAAACCCCTCCATCCACAAAATGGACACCGCAACGAGCGCCGCCACCAGGACCGCGGTCACCAGGATCGTGCCCTTGGGATAGTTGGCCATCAGCCAGGAAAACCCAATCCCCCGATTGGCAGAACCTGCCCGCTCATCCCAGTCCTCCTCGCCCCGTTTTTCCCGCCAAAACTCCTGGGCGACCTTGGCTGCTTCCCGGCGCACCAGCACGCGGGCCGCGACAGGGTTGGCCTTGCCATCACCAGAAAACTTTTCCTTCTCCCCCGGTTCCAGGTGGACGATTTCGCCATCCTCCCCCTCGTTCATGACAACCTTCACCCCGTTGCCGCTGTCCGGATTCGAGCCCCCTGCCTTGGTTTCCCCCCCCGCTTCCCCCTGCTCGTGCCGCGTCAGTCGCTCATCCAGGTGACCGATGGAGTGGGCGAGAGACTCAAGCGCCTTGGTCAACATCAGGTCCACGCTGTTGGACGCCTCCGGGTTCTCCGACGTTTTCTTGTAGCGACCTACCAGCAAGGAGGACTTGTCCGCCACCGAACTCAGATCCACATGCGCGAATTCCTCAGGCAGACTCATGCTGACCGGAATGGCCATCTGCTTGTCGCACTCCCGGTAGCGCACCTTCACCTGACACCCCGGACAGGTCTTCTCCATCGTGGGAGAGAGTTTCTCGAATTCCACTTCCGCGCCGCAGGCGGCACATTTCAAGGTTACGGACATCGTTGGGTTGTATTCGCTGATCGAAGGGGTCCAGCAGAGGCGAGTTACAATACGCCATGCGTAAGGAAACAAGGAAGAAGATTAGGCGCAATCCTCCCACCAAATGGGAACTGCCTCTCATTCCATCCACAATAGTCCGGCTTGCTTCAGCTCTCATCGCCTCCGCAATGATCGCGCAGGTAAAAGCTCTCGCTGCCGGGCACTCCTGAACCACGGAAGCCTGAAAACGGAAATTGCTCGATATCCGCTCCCCGCGATCGCCCTTCAATCCGCCCAGCGCCCAATCGCGAGCGAATGGGGAGCTGTTACAAGACTATCGCTCCAAGGCGGTCTCCACCCTGAGGGGGCCTTCCATCAGGGTGGCCGCTACCTCGGGCTCCGCACCTGCAACTGACACGGTCGGAGCAGCCGAACGCAGATAGCTGTCCATTGGGACAGCTCGAAAATAGGTCGTGGCCAGCCAGGCAAATATAAGGGCTCCAGCTGACGTTACGAAAAGACGAACAGTCATGAATTCAAGGAGTGTAAGGAATGAGCGAATTGTCATATATGTTAATTGTCGACTTAATGCAACGCTTTTAAGGATGGATCATCCGTTCCCCGGGGATCGATGTCGTGTCATCCGCAATGATTAGTGCTGGAAAAACAGCCGAAATGGGACCTGGCCTCAGGAGGTGTCCGCTCCCTCTTAAAACTACTTCCGTGCCAGGACCGTGGGCTTGGAGGTCGTTCCAAAGCGGTCCACTCCGCTCACCGCCACCGCATCGGGAGAGCCACTCAAGGCGACATCCAGGCGCCCACCGTGCGTAACTGCCACGGTGTTCCAGCGCGATCCATAACGCGCCTGGACCACGTATTTGGATGCGTTCGGGACCCGGGACCAGCGCACCTGCGTTGCGCCCTTTGCCTTGTTGGCGCTGACGCTGGGAGCGGGTGGCTCCGATTTGCTCGTCCACGGCATGGGCGGCACGAGGGCGGGATGGGTATACATCCTCTTCGCCAGCGCGCTGGTCACCCCGCCGCGATTCTGCATGAGGGCCTTGGCGCTCCAATGCACGTGCCCAACATAATTCTTTCCGATGGTGCGCGAGAGCTGAACCTGATTGACGATTTCGCTGGCGGGACGCCCGGGATCCTCACTGGACTTGATGCGCGAGGTCGCGAGGCCGGGCCACACCGGACGGCGACCCTGCGAACGCCACCAGTTCAGAAGCAGGGTGTAACTCTGCGGCCCCTGAATTCTCCAGTAGAGCTGGGGCGATAGATAGTCACACCAGCTCGAGGCCAGCCACTTGCGCGAATCAGCCGCAAGGTGCTCGTAGGCATTGATATGGGCGGTGGTGCCCTGTGGAATCCCCGGCTTCCAGATCCCGAACGGACTGATGCCAACCCGCACCCATGGCTTGGCTCCCTTCACCTTGGAATACATCGAGCGGACGAAGGAGTTCACATAGTTCCGTCGCTGTGAGGGCGATTTCCCGTCCGGGAAGTCGGGCGTGGCCCGGCCACCCACCACACTGGGATATGGATAGAAATAATCATCGATGTGCACGCCATCGACATCATAACGCCGCACCACGTCCATGATGACATCAAGTGCACGCTGCCGCGTAAAGCTACTCGCAGGATCCATCCACTTGTGAACCTTGAAGTTGCGAATAATGGACGGATGAGTGCGAGAGATGTGGTTGGAGGACACCCGGTGATCCTTGTGTGGAACCGCCCGGAAGGGGTTGAACCAGGCGTGGACCTCAATATTGCGTGCGTGGGCCTGCTGGATGCAATAGGCCAGCGGATCGTAGCCGGGATCACGCCCCATCGTGCCGGTGAGCCAGGGCGACCATGGCTCGATCCCGGACCGGTAGACCGCATCGGCCTGCGGTCGCACCTGAAAGATGATCGCGTTCATGCGCAGGGAGGCCATCTTGTCGAGAATGCGCCGCAATTCCGCCTGCTGCGTCCGGGCGCTCAACCCCTTGCTGCTGGGCCAGTCTATGTTGTAGACGCAGGCCACCCAGGCCGCTCTGAACTCCCGGGCCGCGGTAGGAGCCTTCTCCCGGCTTGCGACGTAATTCTGTGCGCCTGCCATGCCGACGAGCATCACCCACAGTCCGATTGGCCGAAGCATTGTGCCTAACAGTTTCAGGTTTCCTGACTATTTCCAAGGCGAATCCGGCCCGCACACTGATGAACGGGCGGAGAGGCTGAATTGAAACGGGAGTGGTCGCCCACTTCCCCGTCCTGTGCAACCGCCCTCCCCTAACTACCAATTCAACTTCTGCAGAGCCTTCGGCAGGAACTTGCCGTTCTTGCGGATGAGCTTGCCATCAAACCAGATTTCACCGCCCCCGTAGTCGTTGCGCTGGATACTCACCATATCCCAGTGAACCTTGGATCTGTTGCCGTTGCTGGCTTCGTCGTATGCCTGCCCGGGCGTGAAGTGGAAGGAGCCCGCAATCTTCTCGTCGAAGAGGATGTCGCGCATCGGTTCCCGGATCTCCGGATTAAAGCCCAGTGCGAATTCGCCGATATGGCGCGCCCCGTTGTCAGCATCGAGAATCTTGTTGATCTCCTTGTTTTTCCCGTCCGCCTGCGCCTTCACGATCCTGCCCTTCTCAAACTCGAGCACGATTCCGTCGAACGGAATCCCATTGTAGATCGTGGCCGCATTGTGAGCAATCACGCCATTTACCGAATCCCGCACGGGTGCGGTAAAACACTCTCCGTCCGGAATGTTGCACTCTCCGCCACAGGGGATGGCGGGAATCCCCTTGATCGAGAACTCAAGATCGGTTCCCGGGCCCTTGATGTGCACCCGGTCCGTCCTGGTCATGAGCCGCCCAAGGGCATTCATGGCTGGCTTGAGTGCCCTGTAATCCAGGAGACACACGCGGAAGTAGAAATCCTCAAAGGCCTCCGTACTCATTCCCGCCTGCTGGGCCATTGCCCCATGGGGCCAGCGCAACACACACCATTTCGTTTTCTCCACCCGATGGCGCAGAACCTTGCGGGTGTGCCCCTGCACCAGATCCATCCGCCCGGCGGGCACGTCACTCCACTCCGCGATGTTATGGCTGCCCCGCACCGCAATGTAGGCGTTCATATCACGCATCTCAGCCATGCGGTGTTTCGCGAGAAGACGGTACTGCTCGTCGGTCGCCCCCCGGAGAAGTTCCCGCGAGACCCGCAGGGAATTCACCGTGACAAAGGGAATCGCACCCCGTCCGCGTGCTTCCCTGACCAGGGCGATCCCGATCTCTTCCGGAACATCGTAGAGATCGATGAGAACCTTCTCGCCCCGCTTCAGGTTGGTCGAGTAGCGGACCAGTTGTCGCGCCAGCTGATCGATCCGGGGATCGTGCATTATAGCCTGGGTTTTGAAAGAAGGGTCGGCCTACTCCTGGCGCCACTGCTGGTAGGACGGCACCGCTGTCTTACCCCTTTCGTTAGGATTGTCCTCCAGGCTCGGATTATTCGAATCGAGCCGCTTCCCAAGATAGGAGTCATCGAAGGCCCCGCCGCCCGCCTTATGGTCATCGACCGTTCCGCAGGAACACATCGCCAGCACGCAGCCGACACTCAACAGCATAAAAAACGCAAGTTTCACAGCACGCGGACTATGCCCCCCCCGCCCCGGTGGGGGCAAGTGAAAGCTGCGTGCCGGGGAAATCTGTCCAACTTCCCGTTGCGACCACCAGCGGGAGACGGCCCCTGGCTCTCCCCCCGGGAGCGCTTGTCTCCCCGTGGTTCCGCTCGTAGCATCCCGCCGTGATTCGCCTCGGTATTCTCGGTTCCGGTTCCGGTTCCAACATGCAGGCCATTCTCGACGCCATCGCCGCGGGTGGGCTCGACGCCGAGATCGCCTTGGTTCTCAGCGACATACCGGAGGCCTACATTCTGGAACGAGCAGCCCGGGCCGGCCTGCCTACCGGCCTCATCAACTGCCGTGATTTCAGATCAGCCTTCCCGGAAGAGGCCCAGCACGAAACCGCCGAAGCTCTCCGGCAATCCGGGGTCGAACTGGTCTGCCTGGCTGGGTTCATGCGCCTGCTGCGCGCTCCCCTCCTCCAGGCCTTCGCCGGACGCATCATCAATATTCACCCCTCCCTCCTCCCCAGTTTCCCCGGGCTTCACGCCTGGACCCAGGCCGTGGAGGCAGGTGCCACCGAGAGTGGATGCACCGTGCACTACGTGGACGCCGGGATGGACACCGGCCCGGTCATTTCCCGGGCCACTGTTCCCGTTCTTCCTGACGACACCCCGGAATCCCTCCACGCCCGCATTCAGGTCGAGGAGCACAAGATCTACCCCACGGCCATCGCGAAAGTTGCTGCCACCCTCAAGACTGGCTAACCAATTCCGCTCATTGAGCCCCCGGCCTCCGAAATCCAGCCCGGGCTGGCCCTGGCCACCCTCCCGATCTTCGTGGCCAAAGATCCGGGGATTCAGGCCTGCTCGCCGTGGGGCACTCTAAAAGTGCCGGGAACGGGGCCTCCGCCACGTTCTGTTCCCTTGAAGAACGCCAGCAGCGCTTCAGGCCTCCAGGAAATTTCCCATTTTACCCTTCGGGTTTAGCGAGTACCTCATCTCCGTGCCTCACGATTCCCTTCAGACGCTCCGCAGGACGCTCAACGATACCATCCTGGGCTCCGAGCAGGCGGCCGACCTCCTCCTCACGGCCCTCCTCGCCCGGGGCCATGCTCTCGTGACGGGCCCGCCCGGGATTGGAAAGACCTCCCTGGCCTCTACCCTTGCCGCCTCCCTCGGCGGCATCTTCAAGCGCCTCCAGTTTACCCCTGATCTGCTTCCCTCCGACATCATCGGCTACAATCTCTACCGCCAGCAGAATGGTGAGTTCGAGTTCGTCCCGGGGCCTGTCTTCTCCAACCTTCTCCTGGCCGACGAAATCAACCGCGCCTCTCCCCGCACCCAGTCCGCCCTTCTCGAATCCATGAACGAGCGGCAGGTTTCCATTGATGGGGAAACCAAAGAGCTCCCCGATCCCTTCCTGGTGGTGGCTACCCAGAACAACACCTCGTCCACGGGAACCTTCCCCCTGCCTGAGCCACAGCTGGACCGGTTCCTCCTCTCCATCCCGATGGCCCTGCCTTCGGAGGACTGTCAGCTCGATATTCTCAAACTCCACAGCAATGAAGCCCTGTGCCAGGATGACGTTCCCCGCATCCTGCACCTGGTGGATCTGATCGCCCTCCAGGAGCAGGTCACAAAGCTTCCCATCTCCGACAACCTGCAACGTTATCTCCTGGCTCTCTGCCAATCTGCCAGGTCTCTGGCAGGTCAGGACCACGTCGTCTCCGTACGCGGAACCCTCGCCCTGCAGGCCGCCGCCCGCGCCTATGCCCTCCTCGACGGCCAGGCTGCCGTTCACCCCGACCACCTGCAGGCAGTCTTCCCTCATGTCCTGCGCCATCGTCTCCTCACCGAGGACACCCTCGATCCCGACCCCATCCTCGACGCCGCCCTCAACCAGACGCCGGTTCCGTAACTGCAGCTATCCGTTGTCGGCCCTCTGACGACACATGTCCGTTTGCTGAACACCCGCCTCCGCTGCTCGACGTCAGGCAAACCATAAACTGATCCCGAATGCTTACTCCCCGCGGTGCCATCCTCCTCGGCGCATCACTCGCGCTTACCGTGCTGGGCGTTCTCCGGACCGACGGAATCCTCGTCACTCTGGGTGCAAGCGGCTGTCTCCTCCTGGCGGGGGCCTGGATCTTTATCCGCCTGAACCTGAAAAGGCTCTCCCTCAGCTTGCGCGCACCCACCCGGGTCTACGCCGATCAACAGTTCGACCTGCGGGTCCTCCTTCACAACAACCGCAGCCTGCTCGACGCCTTCAGTATCAAGATTGAACTGCATCTCGCAGGGCAGGTCGACATCCACACCTTCGCTCCCTGGACCGCCGCCGGATCGGTCTCCGAAGTGCGCCTGCGAGGCTCCATTCCCGGGCGCAGTTCTTCCCCTGAGCACGACTACACCCTGGAGACGATCATGCCCCTCGGGCTCTTCCACGCGAAGGCCTCGGGAGTGATCACGCACGAAATCCTCGTCTTCCCCCGCCCTCTCACCCCCAGGGAGCTCTCAACCCAGGGCGCCCTGCACGATGCCTCCCTCCTGCCCGGCACCACTCCCGGTCACGCCCCCGGTGAACTGCGGGGCATCCGGCCCTGGCAGGCCGGCGATCCTGCCAAGCACATTCACTGGCCCACCTCCGCCCGCTCCCTCAGTCGCGGGCGTGGGTTGCGCATCCGTGAAAACGATCCCCCCGGCTTCTATCCCCGCCACTGCACGGTGCTTTTCCATTCCTTCGGCATGTCCGGCCAGCTCATCCGCGCTGATCGCTTCGAGTGGGCCCTCTCTCTGGCCTGCGGAACCTTGCGCTATCTCCGGGAACACGGGATCCCTGCTGTCTTCCTCGCCGATTTCAACGAATGGCACCCTCTCTCAGTGGTTTCCCGCAGCGGCTTCGGCAACCTCCTCGTCTCTCTCGCCCGGGCCCGGCGTCGCAGTGACACCGAGGCGCACAACCTTGCTCCCGTGATCGAGCACGTTCCCGAAGATCACTCCCTCATCATCCTCTCCGATATGCCGACAGAGGCCTGGAAAGACACCCTGCCTGACCGCCAGGCCCTCCTCATGGACATCCGTCAACATCGCTACGGGGCGAGGAAACTGCAAGTCCGCGAACAGTCCTCCTGAAGAACGCCTCAACACCCTCCCGCAAATCGGCCCCTGCCAACCACCCCATGCGCAGCATCTTCCTCGCCCTCACGGTCACCACCGCCTATGTCCTGCTCCGCGGCCGGCCGGAGGAGTTACACCCGGTTCTGCGAACCTGCTTCGCGGTCCTGGTCCTGGTCCTTGGGATAGGGATGTGGCGACGGCGGAAACGGGCGTCCTGCAGCCTGGCGCGTTCCGTCCGGGCACCCGGCTGGTCGGACTACCTCGCCATTGGTCTGGGCATCCTGAGCGTGGAGTGCCTCTTCCTTTGCTTCCTGAGTGTGGTGCCCTCCCACGCCGAATCCATCTCCGGGGTTGTGGCCGACACCCTGTTCCCGCCCCGGGGTGACGACCGCCCGTCCCCCTCCGGCGACGACGCCAACCCGCACGGCACTACCGTTTCGGGCAATTGGCTCTGGGATTCCCAGGGCCGCCGTCGCCTCCCTCTCAGCAGCAAGGCTCGCCCCTCCGACAAACCTGAAATCTTCTTCCGACCCCGGGACCCTGCAACCTCCGCCCGCCTCCTTCGCAGCCGGATCTACCTGCGCGCCTTCGCCCTTGAAAAGTTCGATGATTCCACCTGGTCCCCCGTGGGCATGACCCCGGAGCTCCTTCTCCCGGACGAGAATGGCAACGTCAATCTCAAGCAACCGGAAGGTCGTCCCGGTCCCCTGCTCCGTGGCGAGATCATCCAACCCTCCCACCCCGGCGGCGACGACCTCTTCACCGCTCCCCAAGGGGCCACCCGGGGCAAGGTTGAGCAACTGCGCCACGTCGATCCCGGGATCTTTCGTCTCAATCCCGCGGCCGACCCGGAACAGGGCCACGCCTACGAGGTGGCCGCCAGGACCGTCACCCTCACCAGCCTGCTTGAATCCGGGGTGCTGGAAAGATTCCGCTTTCCGACCCTCCCGGAGGACTCCCATCTGCTTGAACTGCCTGCCAACGAGGAACTGCGCGACGAAATCATCAACCTCTCCAGCAAGACCCTGCGCGATGCCGCCTCCAGGCTTGTAGGCCTGCGCAAGCTCCTCTGGGAGAATTACTTCTACTCCCTTGAAATCGATAACCCCGAAGGACTCGACCCCATGCTCAATTTCATGCGCCACGAGAAGCGCGGGCATTGTGAGTTCTTCGCCACCGCCGGAGCCCTTCTCAGCCGTGCTCTGAATATTCCCTCCCGCATTGCCTATGGTTGGAGCGGGGGTAAATGGTACAGCGGTCCCGGCTACTTCATGTTCCGCGCCAGTGAAGCGCACGCCTGGACCGAGATCTACCTCGAGAATGTGGGCTGGGTCGTCTTCGATACCACCCCGCCGGGAGCGCGGACGCGACTCGACATCGCCGACACCGGAGAGGAACTACCTCTCTCCCAGGAGGGGCTGCCGGACTTATCCGCTTCCCCGGAGCACTCCTTTGAAGACTCCTCCCTCTGGATCTCCCTCGCGCTCGGGGTCGGTCTCGCCCTCGTCCCGCTCTGCTTCCTCATCCTGCGTTCCCGCCGCAAGCCTGCCGGAATCCCGGGCGCTGCCTCCGAAGGACTGCTCCCCGAACCACCCCGCTACCTTGCCCGCTTCCGGCAGGCCTGTGCGCGACGCGGGCAACCCATGCCCCCTGGCCGCACCCTGCGCCAACAACTCACCACCCTCGCCAAGACCGATCAGATGCCCTCCTTTTCCGAGGACCTCCTGAAGTATCACTACGCCATCACCTACGGGAATGCCCACCCCGACAAGCTCCGGGAATCCGCTCTTCTGCGGGCCATCAAGCTCTGGGTCTGATGGCGGCTTCCCCCCTCTGTCATGGTTTCCACAACCGGGGTCACGGGTTATGCTGCCCTGCAGTTCACCGAACGGCAGGATTTCTGCCAGGACAGGGCTACAAACAAATCCTTTGGACAACCCTACTTCGAACGGGTGATGTGAGGCGAACGCAGATAAAAGGGCTCGGGCGGGGTCTCCAGCAGCTCCCGGCGTTCCTCCTCGGAGCGCACCCGCCAGGCCTGAAGGAGAAGCTCGGCCGAGGGGACCCCCAGGCGGACGTCGGATCCGGGTAGATCAAGTCGCGCGGGGTCCTCCAGGCTCACCAGGGTCCAGCCGGACTCCCGCGCCACGTCTACCCGTTGGCTAAATCCCACCTGATCCGATAAACAGGGATTTCCGGCCAATTTTCCCTCGCGAAGCTCCAATGAGAAAAATGTGCCCCGGCGGGCATCGCCCAGAACCAAGCACGGCCCTCCGGCCCGCACATCGGCAAGGGCCTCCGGAGAGGGAATTCCCACCGCAGGGCACTGGTGGACGATCGCAACACCCTGCCCTGCCGCAATTCCGACCCGTGCCCCGTTATAACTGCCCGGGCCCGTCCCGATCAGGACGAACTCGATCAAACCCTGCCCCACGCGGTCCAGGGCCTCCTGCAGGGGCTCCAGAAGAAGCTCCGAGGGCCGCCGCCCAAGCTCAAATTGTGCCGAAAAAATCGTATTCTCCCCCCAACCCACGGCCACCGAGCCGCACGGCACACTCGTTTCGATCGCAATCTGGTAGCCCTCTTCCACACCCAGATGGTATGCTCAGCCGGAAACTCTCCAACGAAGAAACTCTTCTACTCGGAATCTTCATCTATTAATTACCAACTTGCACCTTGCAACACAGCCCGCTTTTTTCGCGGGGCGCACAATCCCTCCCCGGGACTCCGCCTTACACACTTTACCTTATTGATTACACATGTCCGATTACGCCAAAGGCCTCGAAGGAGTCACCGCCAACGAATCCGTCCTCTCCAACGTAGAAGGCCTTGACGGCCGTCTCTCCTACCTCGGCTATCATATCGACGACCTGGTAGAGCACTGCTGCTACGAGGAGGTGGTCTATCTTCTCCACCATCGCAGGCTCCCCGGGCAGGCCGAGCTCGATGCCTTCAAGAAGGATCTCGCCAGTCGACGCGCCATTCCGCAGGGAGTGGTTGATTTCCTCCAGGCGGCCCCCCGGGAGGCGGGCCCCATGGATGTGCTCCGCACCGCAGTGTCCATGCTCGGTCTCTACGACCAGCGGGCCAAGATCGGCGAGCCTGACCACGAGGCCAACCGCGAGGTCGCCATGTCCCTCTGCGCCCAGGTGGGCACCATCGTGGCCTACTACCACCGGGCCCGTCAGGGCCTCGATCTCCCCCCCGTTCGCGAGGACCTCTCCGAGGCTGGTCACTTCATCTATCTCTCCACCGGGGAGGAACCCGGGGAGCAGGCCACCAAGACCCTCGACATCGCCTACACCCTCCACGCCGACCACGGAATGAACGCCTCCACCTTCTCGGCCCGGGTGACCATCGCGACTCTCTCGGACTTCTACTCCGCGATCACTTCCGCCATCGGCACTCTCAAGGGACCACTCCACGGCGGAGCCAACGAGGGCGTGATCAGGATGCTCGAGGAGATCGGCTCCGTCGACAAGGTCGACGCCTATATCGAGGACGCCCTTGCCAACAAGCGGAAGATCATGGGCATCGGTCACCGCATCTACAAGGTGCTCGATCCCCGCGCCCCCCACCTCAAGCGGATGGCACGCAAGCTTACCGAGGAACTGGGCGAACCCAAGTGGGTCGAAATGTCCGAGCGCATCGCCCAGCTCATGGAAGAGAAGAAGGGGCTCAATGCCAATGTCGACTTCTACTCAGCCACCGTCTACTACTCCCTCGGCCTGCCCACCGACCTCTTCACCCCCATCTTCGCCATCGCGCGCACCAGCGGGTGGACCGCCCAGGTCCTCGAGCAACTCGAAGACAATCGGCTCTACCGTCCCCTCACCAAGTATGTCGGTCCCCAGGAGCTCATCCCGGTCCCCCCGATCAACGAACGATAGCGCCCCCTGGAAAGGCTCTCCGCGGTTCGCAGGAGATCGCATGAAGGCCGCCCTACGCTGCCTTCATCATCAACATTCGCACTCCCACCAGAATAAGGAGAACCCCGAAGATCCGGCTGAGCTGCTGGTTGCCCAAATTCCTCATCAACTCGGTTCCGTACCAGGCCGCCACCGCCGCCCCCAGGGCCGTGCAGGCCACCAGCTTCCAATCGATAAGCTCACTCTTCCTGATGACATGATTGGCCGTGCCCGCCAAGGCGGTCACCACCACAATGGCCAGGGAGGTCGCCACCGCGTGCTTATGTCCCATCCCGAGGGCCAGGACGAAGGCGGGGACCATGAGGATCCCGCCGCCCACCCCGCAGAGCGCTCCAATCAAACCGGCTGCCACGCCCACCAGGAGGCCAATCAGTAGGATTCTCATCTCCTCCAGAGCAACACGAAGATTCTGTTTATCAAGAACGCGTTTCGTTCGCTCCGTCCCGGCCCTCCAGCGCATCACGCACTCTTGCGTTTCGGCTTTCTCGTCCCGCCCATGGCCAGACCGGCCACCAGGCGATGGAGCACCATGCGCGGATCAAGCTGGGTGGTCACCAGGGACTTGTCAGCCTGCAGCACCGCCTCCAGGGCATGGCGCATCTCCCCGGTCGTAAACTGTCCCGCCTTTTTGGCGGCGAAGAAGAGGCCCCAGGCATTCACGGTTCCGCTCTTGGTCCGGGGCAACCAGGCCTTTTCCCCGTCAGGAAGCCGGTTAAGCGCGCCAGAGAAGGAATTTCCATTGTGCAGGGGCAGATCCGGATGAGCGTCCAGCAGCACCCGCACCATGAAGAGATTACGCACGGTAGGAATAATGGCTGCGCGCATGAGGCCAATCGCACTCTCTCCCCGTTCCAACTGCGCATCCACCAACCTGATGGCCCGCACTGTATCCCGGCGTTCGAGGGCCCGGCTGATTTCCCACACCACGCCCTTGCGGCTGAGGGGCACCATCAAACGCACGTCTTCCAGCTCCACCATTCGCCTCTCTCCAAGATAGAGATTGAGCTTCTCCAGTTCGTTGCCGATCTGGCGCGTCTCTTCCCCGGCCATCTGCACAAACAGGTCAAGGGCCTCGTGATCGAAGGCAAGCCCCAGTTCCTTGGCCCGCGTAGTGACCAGCAAGGCCACCTCTTCCTCCCACCCGTCCTTGGAAACATCGACCTTGTCAAAGATCGCTACCTCCGCGTTCTTCTGCAGCCACTTGTAGAATCCGCGTCGCTTGTCAATCGCGCTGGCACTGATCAGAAAGGTCACCTCCCCCCCGATCCCCGCCTTGAGCACCTCCAGCAGATCTTCCACTCCCTGCTTGGCTCGCTCCGATCCCCCCGTGCGGTCATCGGCCAGAAAGTTGGCCCCCTTCAGCCACACGATCTTGTCCGCCCCGAAGAACCCGATGGTCTGCAACGCTTCGATGGCCCTTGCGCACACCTGGTAGGCCTCCTCAGAGTTGGCCACGACCCCCTCCACCACGTCATTGGTGAATTCTTCGGCCTCGCCCTCGGGCTTGAGGTCATTGAAGAGGGCCAGGGCTTCCTCGGAAACCCGGCCGTCATCCGTCCCAATCACTGCATGGACCGCCCCCGGCATGCCCCCTGCTTAGATCCCCCGCCCCAAACCAGCAAGCCTGCACCAGAGCTACGGAAGCAACGAATGTCCGGACTCCCGTGACAATGGACAAATAACGCAATCTTCGTTCAGTTTGGAGTCGCCTCCACCTCATATTTTCCTTACTAACTCCCTCCGGCCCATGAAGACGATCGTCACTCTACTCGCTGCTGCCGCGGCCACTGCCGCGGCCCCAGGCTCCCTCATCATCACCGGAGTTTTCGATGGCCCCCTCCCCGGGGGAGATCCCAAAGGGGTCGAACTCTATGCCACCGCAGCCATTGCCGACCTCAGCATCTACGGGCTGGAGACCGCCAGCAACGGCGGGGCTTCGGGCGGGGCCCCGGAGGCCACGCTTCCGGCCGACACCCTGGCGGCAGGGGAATTCTACTACGTTTCCAACCGCGACGACGGAGACTTCGCCCAGTGGTTCGGCTTTGCGGCCAATTTCTCGGGCCCCTCGGGGGGAGCAGTGAACCACAATGGAGACGATGTGCTTCTTCTCTACCAAAGTGGAGCGGTGATCGATTCGTTCGGCGAGCTTGGGGTGGATGGCAGTGGCACGCCTTGGGAAACCCTCGACGGCTGGGCCTATCGCAACAATGGGGTCAGCGCCAATGGCGGCACCTTTGATGCCGGCAACTGGTCCTTCTCCGGTCCCAACGCCTGGGATGGCAATGACAACGTCAATGGTGGCTCCGACAATGGAACCAATGCCACCGCGACCCCGCCCTTCCCCGCCGGCACTTTCCAGATCCCCGAACCCACCTCCACCCTTCTCGGTGGCCTGGGCCTGGGCCTGCTCTTCCTGCTCAGGCGGAAGAAGTAAGCGCTTCCCTCAATTACCGGGTCCGGCATCAGATCCCGGGGGACCCCCGGAATTCTCCGTCTTTCGGGCACGCGCCTCCCGGAAAAAACTCTGGAGCAATCCCACGCACTCGTCTGCCAGCACCCCGCCAGTCGCCTCACAACGATGATTGAGAGGTGGGTTGGCCTCCAGCAGGTTGATCCATCCCCCTGCCGCCCCCGCCTTGAGATCGGGGCAGCCGAAGACCACCCGGTCCGGTCGACAATGCACAATCGCACCCGCGCACATGGGACAGGGCTCCTTGGTCACGTAGAGCGTGCAGCCGTCCAGGCGCCAGTCTTCCCGGGTATTCTGGGCTGCGGTGAGCACCAGCATTTCCGCGTGGGCGGTCGCATCCCTGAGGGTCTCCACCTGGTTCCAGGCTCGCGCGATGACCGTCCCCTCCTGAACCACCACCGCTCCGATGGGAACTTCTTCCGCGGCGTAGGCCTTCCGTGCCTCCCGCAGGGCCTGCTCCATGAAGTAGGCATCACTGGTCAGGTCGATGATGGGTTCCTCGCTCACGCTGCACAGGCAAGCACACCCGGCGAAATACCCAAACCCCCAAATCCCCTGAGGCCCGGCCCGGGGGGAACCCCCGCAGGGCAAAGGGAAAGGGCCGCCGCGGGGCGCAGGTCCGGCCAGGCTTGTCCGGAAGTCTTGAATTGCGCGGCCACGCGGCTAAACCAAGGGAGTGAAGAGTTGGACTCCATCCGACCGCATCGTGGCTCCCTCCGTGCTGGCGGCCGATTTTTCCCGCATCGGGGAGGAGTGCTCCAGGGCCATCGCAGCTGGTGCCGACTGGCTGCACCTCGACGTCATGGATGGGCAATTCGTGGACAATATTTCCTTCGGTCCCGCCATGGTGGAAGCCATTCACGCCACCAACGGCATCTTCCTCGACGTTCACCTCATGATCGCCCGGCCGGACCACTATCTCCCGCGTTTCCTGGAGGCGGGGGCCGACCTCATCTCCGTCCACGTGGAACCTGAGGCCGATCACGACGTCGCGGGCAGTCTGGCCGCCATCCGGGCCGCAGGATGCAGGGCCGGACTCGCCGTCAATCCGGCCACGCCCCTCGAAGAGGTGTTGCCCTACCTCAACCAGATCGACCTCCTCCTCGTCATGACGGTGGTCCCGGGCTTCGGGGGCCAGGCCTTCATGGCCGAGGTCATGCCCAAGGTCGAGGACGCCGCCCGCCTGCGCGAAGAACGCGGGCTGGCCTTCCACATCGAGGTGGATGGCGGCATTGATCCGCAAACCGCCCGCCTCGCCGCCGGCGCCGGGGCAAATGTCCTGGTGGCGGGATCCTCCACCTTCAAGGCCCCGGACATCAGGGCCGCCATCTCCGCGATCCGGGGGGCCTGATCCCGGGACCTGTTTCCCTTTACCACTCCGGGGGGGGATTCCCGCTCGCAGTTTCATTGCCCGGCCGGATGCGACCGCCCGACTTTTGCTGGTGGTAATCCGACCGTCCCCGCTAGCCTGCCCCATGCTTCGTCTCGCCTTCATCCTGATTTCCGCGGGCTGTGCGCTCTTTCCGGGCCCTTCCCAGGCCCTGAAGGACCAACCGGCCTCCGAACCGCCCAATGTGCTGCTCCTCTTGGTCGATGACCTCAAACCGGCCCTCGGGTGTTACGGCGATCCCCACGCCCGCACCCCTCATCTCGACCAACTGGCGACCCGCGGACTGCGCTTCGAACTGGCCTTCTGCAACCAGGCCGTCTGTGCCCCTTCCCGCTTCACCCTCATGCTCGGTGCGCACTCCACCGCCACCGGGCTCTATGGGCTCGGCAACAGATTGCGCCACTCCCACCCGAAGGCGGTCACCATGCCGCAGTTTTTCGAGCGGCATGGCTATCGCGCCGAATCAATGGGCAAGATTTTCCATATCGGTCACGGCAATGAGGGAGATCCCGAATCCTTCAGTGTGCCACACTTCCACGACAAGGTTATCGAATATCTCGATCCCGCCAGCACGGAGGGGGGCAAGCTCACCAGGGAGGAAGCCTACTTCACGAACCAGCAACTCAACCGCATCCACTCCCTGCCCCGGGGCGCCGCCTTCGAGGCCCCGGAGGCCCGCGACGAGGACTACGCCGACGGAAGGGTGGCAGCCGAAGCGGTCAAACGGCTGCGGGCCGCGAAGAAACGCAGGAACCCCTTTTTCATGGCGGTCGGTTTCGTCAGGCCCCACCTCCCCTTCAGCGCTCCCCGGAAATACTGGGATCAGCACGATTCCTCCCAGCTGCCGCTTGCCCGCGACGAAGACCACCCCGCAGGTTCCCCCAAGATCGCCCACAAGCGTGGCGGAGAAATCGCCATGTATTCCCCCGTGCCACGCAGGAACGAGGACTACACCGTCGAACTCAAACGCAGGCTGGTGCATGGCTATTATGCCAGCGTGAGCTACATGGATGCCCAGATCGGAAAAGTGATCGCGGAACTTGATCGGCTCGACCTGTCCCGCAACACCATCATCGTGGTATGGGGAGATCACGGGTTTCACCTGGGCGACCTTGGCATCTGGACCAAACACACAAACTACGAGCAGGCGAACCGAATCCCCCTCCTGCTGATCGCCCCCGGAGTGACCAGGGCGGACACCGTCACCCGCCAGCTGGCGGAGAGCGTCGACCTGTTTCCCACCCTGGCGGAACTTGCGGGGCTCCCGGCTCCGGAGGTTCCGCAACCGCTGAGCGGGAAGAGTCTTGTCCCCGTCCTCAAGGACCCGGCCAGACGGATACGGGATCACGCCTTCCACTGCTACCCCAGAAGAGGCGGTGTGATCGGCCGCGCCATCCGCACGGAACGTTACCGCATGGTGGAATGGAAGAAGCCTGGCGCCCCGGCCGGAACCGCGCAATACGAACTCTACGACTACAGGGAACATCCCGTGGAGCAAAGGAACCTGGCCCGGGAGCAGGGGGAGGTGCTCGCCAGATTGAAGGGGATCCTCGCCCGCTACCCGGAAGCGGTGGGGAGATAGCAATCGCAGGGAGATCCGTCCCCGGCCGACCAGTTGTCGAATCCCCGGCTTGAAACTGGTCCCGGGGCGCAAAGCGGGTGGAGATCGTTTGCGTTGATCCGAGGACTGGGGCATGGTTTTGTCTCCTCGCCCAACGAAATTCACGCCGTGTTCCGTTCCTGGCTTCCGCCTCTTGCCCTGATCGCACTCCTCGTCCTGCCGTCCTGTTCCGCCCCACGGGTCGACCCCGCACTGGCACGTGTTGTCAACCCGGACAAGCCGCCCAAAGCCTCCGTCGGTCTCTGGCCCCGCCGACTTCCCCCCGGCATTCCCTCCTACATCGTCAAGCAGGGAGAGCCGCCTGTCGACGAGGGCACGTTCAAAAGTTGCCGGGTTTTCAAGGCTGGTGCGGTAAAGGATGGAGTGGCTCTCTTCGTGGCCAGCCGCCGACAGTTCCCCGTCAAGGAACGCCGGGCGCCCTTCACCCTCACTGTCGCCGATGCCGGGGAAGACCACGTCCTGGAACTCAGGGCCAGGGACCACCGGGTCACCCTGGCGGTCCTACGCCGCGCCAAATCGGATCACCCCCGCGGCCTGATAATCTACCTCACCAGCATCATGCTCATCTCTGAAGAGGAAAAGGCCTTTATCCGCCAGCTCCAGAAGCGCGGGTGGAACGTGGCGGCCATTACGCCCTCCATCGACCTCTTCGCCAAGGATCGCTGGGAGCAGGAATGGGATCTCTCACAGCTCGATCAATACGCCAGCTTGATGGCCTACGAGATCGATAACCATCTTGCCGAAACCGCCTACGCCACGGAAGCTGTCCTGGCTTACCTTCGCCGGAAAAGCCCTTCCTGGCTGCACGGCCCCCACGTGGTGATTGGAGCCAGCGCAGGCGCCCTCGCCGCGCCCATTCTCATCAAGCGCCTTGGAGGGGTGGATGCTGCGGTCTACGTCGGCGGGGGTGCCAATGTCCCGGAGATCGCCCTGGAATCGTCCCTCAGGATCTACCGCCCGAGAATTGTGGTGAACGAAAAGGATCCCCCCGCCCAGCGCCAGGCCAGTCGCGAAATCGCCCGCTCCCGGCTCAAGGAGCTCGCCCTTCAGCGCTCGCGTACCGATCCGCTCAACGTAGCACCCCTCCTGCCGCCGGTTCCCACCCTGATGTTGAGCGGTGAACTGGATCTCATTGTTCCTGCCCATACCGGGGACCTTCTCTACAACGCCCTCGGCCGGCCCGAACGATGGCGTTATCCGGCAGGGCACATCGTTCTCTTCCTCGGCTTGCCGCTCCAGGCCGACCGCGTGGTCAACTGGATCGAGGGCGTTGTTGCACGCAACCCGAACCTGGCGCGAAACTGAGTCCCCCGGCAAACCGGGCTCTCCGCGACGGCATGCAGACAATCAGGCCGGCCCCCCGCCTACTCGCAGGGATACTGCCCTGATCCGGTCTTCCCTTCTCTCCTGAGATTCGCCAGCATCAGAGACCTTGGGCCTCTCCCGCTTCATGTCCTCCCGCCTGCTCATCCATGTCAGCCTCTGCCTGCTGGGACTCGCCCGGTTTGCCGGGGCAGGCACGATGCTGTTTACCGACCGTGGCGCCAGGCTCGTCCGGATTGCCAACCTTGACGGCTCCGGTTTGCAGACCCTTATTCCCTCCGCAGGTTCAAACATCCGCGGCATCGCCATCGACGTCCCTGGCAATGACCTGTTCTATGCCGACAACGGCGCCGACATCATTTACCGGGCCCGCCTGGACGGTTCAGAACGGGAGGCCATTGTCACTACCGCCCTCGGCTTCCCCGCCGACCTCGCCCTCGACCGGGCCGCCGGGAAACTTTACTGGTGCGATCGCAACAACAACCGCATCGAACGCGCCAACTATGATGGCAGCAATCGTGAGGCCCTGGTTTCCACCACCCAGCCCTATTACCTTGATCTCGACCGGGTGCATCAAAAAATCTACTGGGGTGATTTCTCCGGAGGAAACATCTTCCGGGCGGATCTACCGGACGCGACGAATATCCAGACCGTTGTCAGCGGTCTCGTTCAGACGCGAGGAGTCAAGGTTGATCCCGGCGGGGGCTACCTCTACTGGTGTGATCGCAATGCCCACAAAATCCAACGCCGGCATGTCGACGGTGGCCCGATCGAGGATCTTTACAGCGGCCTGGACACGCCGCACGGCATGACCCTGGATATTCCCGCGGGCAAGATTTACTGGGTCGACACCGGCACCAACAACGTGGCCGGCAGCAAGGGCGCCAAGGCGGTAAACCGCGGCGACATGAACGGAACGGGTCCGCATGAGGTGATCGCCAACGTCAACCAGCCGTGGGACATCACCCTCGATACCCGCGTTACCTCCTATCCCGAATGGATCCAGAGACGCTTCCTCAAGGAGGACCCCGCCTCCTTATCCGATCCGTCCGCCGACCCCGACCACGACCACCGCAATAACCTGCTGGAGTATTTCACCGGGCTCAATCCCCTGGTCGCCGAAAACCTGCCGGTGACAACCCACGCATGGGCAAACAACACCCTGCTTTTCACTCATCGCCAGAGCCTCTCCCCGATCCCCGACATTTTGGCCACCATTGAGATTTCAACCGACCTGAAAACCTGGAACTCGGGTGCCGCCTTCACTGAAATACTGGAGACGAATCCCGGTGATGGCGGCCTGGATATTGTCCATGGAGCAAAACAGGAGGCCTTTGCGTCGCCGCGGAATCTCTTCATGCGCCTGAAGGTTGAACTCGCTCCCCCATGACCCTGCACCCTCCGCTCGAAATCGAAGACCCGCCCCGCCCCGCTCCGGAGTCACCGGGGGTGCCGCTCAACGACCCGGCATCCTGATAAAATTCAGATCCCAGAGGAACTGTTCCATCCCCGCAAGGGTGTTCCAGTAGTTATCGTTGTCTCCCCGCGCATTGAAAAATCCGTGTTTCTGTCCCTGGGAAATGATCAGCTCGCACGAACGCTTCTTTTTTTTCATGCGTGCTTCAAAGAGCTTGTGCCCGAAGACCGGAGTAGTGGTGTCTGCCGATCCGACCAGGATCAGGGTCGGAACCGTCTTATCATGCACATGTTCTACCGGGGAAAGTTCCCGGTAGCGCTCCTTCAGTTTGTCATGGCCGTAGCCCTTCGGCGACGTATCGATGACAGGATTGAAGAGAACCATGGCGGCGGGAATGAATACGGGCTCGCCTTTCTTTATCCCGTCATGGCCGGCAACCAGTCCGCAGCAGGCTGCCAGGTGACCCCCGGCCGAGCCCCCCGCGGATACGATCCTGTTCGGGTCAATTCCCTGGCCCCCTGCATTCCGCCAGACCCAGCGCACTGCCGCCTTGGCGTCGGCCACCGCCTCGAAGGGGGAAGTCTTATGCCGACTGCGCACGCGGTAATCCGCACAATAGGCCACCATTCCGCGCGAGGCGAGGCGGGTGGCCTGGGGATGGAACTGAGTGGTCGAGCCGCCCACCCAGCCTCCCCCGAAAAAAAAGACAATGGCGGGACGCTCATCATCGGCCTTCCACCCCGCTGGTCGGAAGATCTCCAGTTTGAGCTCGGCCTGTTCGGTTTTCCGGTAGGTCACCACTTCGTCCGGTTTGCGGACTTCCGGCTTGGGCGCTCCCAGAGCAATCGAACAGGGAGCCAGAAGAGAAATGGTCAGGAGCGCGCGCATGTGGCATTCTTCCCCCACCACCCGCGAAGGAGCGAGAAAAAGATGCCGCTCCTGCCCTCGCCTCCTCCTCACATTCCGGAATCACCAGCATGACCAGGCGCAGTCTCGGATTTATCTTCCTCGGCCTCGGTCTGGCCTCCCTGGCAGGAGGCCTTCTCCTCTTCTTCTCCGGCATCTTCACGATAGCGGACACCCTGAGCCCTGTTGCCCGGATCACCTCCCCGGGAGAGGTCCCGGTCAGGATCGACGAGGCCGGGGTCTACACCCTCTGGCATGACAGGAAAGTCCAGGCCGGGGCGTCGTCGTGGTTCGAGGCCTCACACTGGGAAGTGGTGCCGGTCGACATGAGCTTCTCGCTTATCCGGGTTTCTGACCGGAAGGAATTTCCCGCCATCATCGCAACCATGCACTCCTCGATCTCAACCCCGGACCGTGAGTCCTTCGGGATCGGAACCTTCGAACCCGACAGGGAAGGGGCCTATCTCCTGAAGGCTACCTCCACCATGGACCTGAACCACGAATTCTCGCTCACCAAGGGGAAATTCACTCGCACCCTCACCGGGATCGGTCTGCGCTTGATTCTCACCTGTCTTCTCGGATTTTTCGGAGTGGTGTTGCTCGGCCTCGGACTGATCTTCGTCCTCATGAAGAAAAAGCCAACTCCCCTGCGCCTCTCGCCGTCCGCACTCTAACCCCATTACATGCAGTCCTCCCTTCGCGCCCTCCTCTTCGACTTTGACGGCCTGATTGTCGACACCGAGTGGCCCATCTACCAGGCCTGGTGCCAGACGTTCCGCGACTACGGTCACCCCCTTTCGCTGGAAACATTCAACCAGTGTATCGGAACAAACTTCGATACCTGGTCCCCGAAAACCCATCTCGAGGAATTGACCGGCAGCCGCATCGACTGGGATCCCCTCGATTCCGCCCGCCAGTCCTCCATTGATAAGAATCTGGAAGGCGCACCAGCCATGCCGGGAATTCCCGAATCCGTGCACGCTGGCAGGAAGTCCGGCTTCAAACTCGGCGTCGTCTCCAGTTCATCCCACCGCTGGGTCGACGGCTGGCTCCAGAAAATCGGGCTCTTCGACCAGTTCGACCTCACGGTTTGTCGCGACGACGCTCCACGCATCAAGCCCGCCCCGGATCTCTACCTGGAAGCGGCCCGCCAACTTGAACTCAGTCCCGGAAGCTGCCTTGTGGTCGAGGATTCCCTCAACGGAATCAAGGCTGCCAGGGCCGCGGGCATGCCCACCGTTGCCATTCCCAATCGTGTGACCGCCTGCTGTGATTTTTCCCTCGCCGACCACGTGCTGGGTAGTGCGAGTGACTTGGTGGGGTTGATCACCGAAAGTTCTCGCGCCCCCTCCGACCAGTGACTTTCAGACCGGACCGGAGCCTTACAGCCCGGGGGGATGACACACTACATGTCCCTTGGTAGAACGCCGGTGGGGCCGCCAGCGGGGACCGTCCTGCCGGGATTGCCCTTGGGTATCGAAGCGGAGACCGGCGATGACCAGAAACACGTGACCATTGCGAACGCAGACCGTGATCCACTCTCCGGGGCCCCGCCTTCCATAACGGAGAAAGCCTTTCGAGGGCATCTGATCCTCCATGAGCCCAGCGTTGCGAAGGACGAAGGACGTCGCCCCGGAGCAGTCGTAGCCGTTGTCGTTCAGCCGGGCATGCCCTCCTCCCCACTTGTAGGGGAGACCCTGAATATGGTTGGCGGCGGCAATGGCGCGTTTGACCGGAAGGGGAGCATTGCGAGGTGCAACCGCCCGTCCATTGACGAGAATGGCGTTGTTGGGATGCGCCTTGTAGGCCACTGCGTACTTGGCCCTGCCATAACGGGAGCACGAAGACAGACAGATCGCCAGAACGAGCGCGAGAAGCGCGAGGGAGGGTCTCATTAATTTATTATGGAAAGGGCGAATGTAAGCTATCCTAATATTGATGGCCCGGGCTGTCGATCTCTTTTGTTGGGCTTGGCGCAGTGGGACACCGCTGAGCAACCACAAAAGCCCTTCCTGCCTGAACGCTGTTTCAATCCTTGAGACGCAACCATTCGGCCACTTCTTTCATGGCTCGTGCCCGGTGGCTGAGCCCGTTCTTGATGCCCGGGCCGAGCTCCGCGAATGACTGCGCATGGCCCTCCGGGACAAAGAGCGGATCGTAGCCAAAGCCCCCGGTCCCGCGGGACTCCTCGAGAATCCTCCCTTCCACGCTGCCTTCAAACTCTCCAAGGACAACTCCTGACCGGGCCACCACCATCACACATCGAAAGCGCGCCGTTCGTTGTTCCATGGGAACACCGGTGAGTTCGGTGAGTAATTTCTGGTTGTTTGCAGAATCGTCTGCATTCGGTCCCGCAAAACGGGCAGAGTAGACCCCAGGTGAACCTTGCAGGGCGTCAACTTCCAGACCGGAATCGTCGGCAAGGACAAGCGACTGGCACAGATTGCTGATGGCAACCGCCTTGAGCGTTGAATTCTCGCCGAATGTCACCCCGGTCTCTTCCACTTCCGGAGCATCAGGAAAGGTAGAAAGATCCGCCACTTTGAAGCAGCCCTTGAGCATGGCCACAACCTCCTCGGTCTTGTGCGTATTCCGGGTCGCAAGCAGCAATTGCTTCATTCCTTGATCCTCCCCGCATCGCAGCGAAAATAAAATGCGAAAAGGGATTCCTTCTGATTTGTCCTACCGGAGAGGACGTGATTCCCCCCGCTGGATCAGGTCGCGTTTTGTGCCTGCGCAGCAGTCCTCTCAGACCGGGGATACTGAAAAATCTGCACGCCGTTTCCGCCGGTCAGCGGCGTCGCCATCCGGTTGTGCTCGCATAAACATACGATAGAATTTCGCTCGCTCCTCGCCTCCAGCCTCCCCAAGGTTCCCTATTGTGCCCGTTCTTCCTCTGCGGAAGGAAATGTGCCCCTTGAACAGCTTTGAATGCCAGTAGGCAGTTCTCCGCTCCTTTCTTCTAGAAAGGAGCGACAGAGGCCCCGTCGTGGTTTCGGTGCTACCGCGACGGGGTTCTGCTTTCCGAGGGGGGGGAGCACTTGCCCTGATACGGGATATCTGCCACCGTCCCGCCCCGTTCCGGGAGCCGAAGAAGCAGCACGATGAGCGAGAGACGCAAACCCTATCCCTTCGATCAATTCGAATCCAAGTGGCAGGAACGGTGGGATGCGGACAAGGCTTTCCGCATGCCGGGACCGGGAGAGGAGGGATTTGATCCGGACGCACGCAAGTTCTATGCCCTCGACATGTTTCCCTACCCGAGCGGGGCCGGGTTGCACGTCGGCCACCCCGAAGGCTACACCGCCACGGACATTGTCACCCGCTACAAGCGCAAGAAGGGATTCAATGTTCTCCATCCGATGGGCTGGGATGCCTTCGGACTGCCTGCCGAAGAACATGCCCGCAAGACCGGCGAGCATCCGCGGATCAACACGCAGAACAACATCGACAACTTTCGCCGTCAGCTCAGGATGCTGGGCTTCTGCTATGACTGGGACCGCGAGGTCAATACCACCGATCCTAATTACGTGAGGTGGACCCAGTGGATCTTCCTGCAGATCTACAACAGCTACTTCGACGAGGCAGAACAGAAGGCCAGGCCTGTCTCTGAACTGGAGGCCCGGGGCTGGTCCAGGGATCAGATCGACGAGGTCCGCCTGGCCTACGTGGCGGAGGCCCCCGTCAACTGGTGTCCCAGCCTGGGCACGGTCCTGGCCAATGAAGAAGTGGCCGAGTGGGAAGAGAAGGGGCACGCGGTTGAACGCCGTCCCCTCCAGCAGTGGATGCTCCGCATTACGAAGTATGCCCAGCGCCTCATTGACGAGTTGGACGACCTCGACTGGCCCGAGGGAATCAAACTGCTCCAGCGAAACTGGATCGGGCGGTCCGAAGGGGCGCGGGTGGTCTTCGCCCTGGCGGACGATCACGACCGCGTCATCGAGGTCTTCACCACCCGACCCGACACCCTCTTCGGGGCGACCTACATGGTTCTGGCTCCCGAGCATCCCCTCGTGGACCAGATCACCACCGACGATCAGCGGGAAGCGGTCGCGGACTACCAGAAGGTCTGCGCCACCAAGTCTGAAATGGAGCGGGGCGAACTCAACAAGGGCAAGACGGGGGTTCCGACCGGCGCCTTCGCCATTAATCCCGTCAACAACGAGCAGATCCCGGTCTGGATCGCGGACTACGTCATGATGGGCTACGGGACGGGCGCCATCATGGCTGTGCCCGCTCACGATACCCGGGATTTCGCGTTTGCAAGGGCCTTTGACCTGCCCATCCTGCAGGTGGTGGAGCCTCCCGCTGGCGAAGACTGGCAGGGTTTCACCGGTGACGGCACGGCGGTGAACTCCGGGCCGCTCGAGGGCCAGTCCACTCCCGAGGCCAGGAAGACGATCACTGCCTGGCTGGAAGAGCAGGACCGGGGCGAAGCGCAGATCAACTACAAGCTGCGCGACTGGCTCTTCTCCCGTCAGCGCTACTGGGGGGAGCCTTTTCCCATCATCTGGAAGGACGGGCGACACGAAGCCCTCCCGGAGTCGGAGCTTCCGCTCCTGGCCCCCGAACTGGAAGACTACAATCCCACCGGAGATCCCGAGCCCCTGCTCTCCAAGGCCGCGGAGTGGGTGGAGTTGCCCGACGGCGGGCGGCGGGAAACCAACACCATGCCGCAATGGGCCGGTTCCTGTTGGTACTATCTCCGCTATTGTGACCCGGCCAACCTGGAGCAGTTCATCTCTCCCGAGGTTGAGCAATACTGGCTCGGCAGCAACGGGAATCCCGGAGGAGTCGACCTCTACATCGGCGGGACCGAACACGCCGTTCTGCACCTGCTCTATGCCCGCTTCTGGCACAAGATCCTCAATGACCTTGGACACCTGAATACGCCCGAGCCGTTCCAGAAACTCGTCAACCAGGGGCTCATCATGGGGGAGGATGGGCGGAAAATGTCCAAGTCCCTCGGGAACGTCATTAATCCCGATGACGTGGTGGCAGAGTATGGAGCCGATGCCTTCCGCCTCTACGAGATGTTCATGGGCCCCCTGGAACAGGTGAAGCCCTGGAACATGCAGGGCGTGGAGGGGGTCTCCCGATTCCTGGCCAAGACCTGGAGGGTTGCCATGAGCCTGAACCAGGAAGGCGCGTGGGAAGCGGGCGACAAGCTGGAAGACGGAAACGCCGAGGAGGGCCTCCTGAAGATAATGCATGCCACCATCAGGAAAGTGGGCGAGGACATCGAGAAGCTGCGGTTCAACACCGCGATTTCCCAGATGATGGAATGCGTCAACGCCTTCACCTCCGCGAAGAACGTCCCCCACGCACTCTTCCGTGACCTGCTGGTTCTCCTCAATCCCTTCGCCCCCCATCTCACTGAGGAGCTCTGGGAGCGCCTGGGCTACGCTGGCTCCTGCCTCGGGGAGGGCTGGCCCTCCTACGACCACTCCCTCCTCGTGGAGGACGAGATCGAGATGGTGGTGCAGGTCAATGGCAAGGTGCGCTCCAGGATCATGGTAGCAGCCGAGGCCGCCCGGGATCAGGTGGAGGCCGCCGCCCAGGCCGACCCGAAAGTGCAGGGGCACCTCGAGGGGCTGACGGTGCGCAAGGTGATCGTTGTCCCCGCCCGGTTGATCAACATCGTGGCAAATTGAGGAGTTCTTTCGAGTTGGCGATCCACCGCTCTGGCGCTACCTGTCCGGCATGCTTCGCGTCAACGGAGAGCTTATCGACCCCAACCTCCTTGAGGATGCTTTCGCCCGGATCAAGTCCGAGGCGGAAGCGCGCCTGCAGATTTCCTGCTGCGAGCGTGACCCCGAATTCATGACCCAGGCCGAAGAGGAGGTTATCGACTCCGTCCTGATTGCCCAGGAAGCCGAGAACCGCTTCCCCGAGCTTCCCGACGCCGAGATCAAGACCCGGCTTGAAGAAACCCTCAAGGAATACCGCAAGCATGGGGCCAGCTGGGACATGCTGGAGGCTCAACGCGAAACCATCCTCGGTGAGTGCGAAGCCAACCTGCGGATGGAAAAGTTCCTCGACAGCGTGCTGGCCGGCAAAACCGGCGTCAGCGCGAACGACGTCAAGACCTACTACCAGGAGAACCAGCGCGAATTTCGTAGCGTGACCGAGGTCCGCGTGCTGCACCTGATGAAATCTCTCGAAAAGCACGAGGATCCCGTAATCCTGCTGGAGGAGATGGGCGAACTCCGCGAGACGCTGCTTGAGGGGGACGACTTCGAACAGGTCGCCAGGGCCGAGACGGAAAAGGAATCAGGGGAAACAGACCTGGGCTGGATCGCCTTCGACCGGCCTTCGAACCCGATCGAGTCCATCATGTTCACCATGCGCCTGGACGAAGTGAGCCCGGTCATCGCCTACGAGCACTCCTATCACATCCTCAAGATCGCGGAGATCAAACCAGCTGTGGTGCAGCCCTTTGAAGAAGTGAAGGAAGATATCGCCCACCGGGTTGAGTTCGAAAAGCGCCGCGATGCCCTGCGCGAGTTCGCTTCCAGCCTGCGCGAAGGCGCCACCGTGGAACGGGTCGACTCCGATCGCGACGAGGAACCGGACGAAGACGCCGCTGCCCCGAGCTGAGGTCCCTGTTTCTCCACCCGCAGACACCCCCGGGAAGAGCCAGCGCGAAAGCGCCCCTTTTCACTTCATCCACTTATTGTGCCGCAGCCAGTCCTCAAGGCGGTCCGGCCAGTTCTTTGAATCTCCCGAGCGGCCCAGTCCGTAGCCGTGGCCTCCCTGGGCATAAATATGGCAGGACACCGGCACGCCCTTGTCTGCACAGGCGGCCGCAAAGTCCGTTCCGTTGCGCAGGGGCACCGCCCGATCATCGGCGGAGTGCACGAGAAAAATGGGCGGCGTCTTCCTGGTCACCCGCCTGGCGGTGTTGTTCCGGTCCAGGAGCTCCCGGGAGGGATTGGCTCCCAGCAGATTGCGCACCGACCCCTGATGACAGTGGGGCTGGCCCATCGCGATGACCGGATAGCAGAGAATCCCGAAGTCCGGGCGGCAACTGACCTGGTCAATGGGATCGTTCGTTTCCTGCTCGAACTTGTCGTCAAACATGGTCACCGCGGTGGAGCAGAGATGCCCGCCGGCTGAGAATCCCATGATTCCAATCCTGGTCGGGTCGATTCCCCAGTCCCCGGCCTTGAAGCGCATGGTCCGGATCGCCCGCCGGGCATCCATCTGGGGAACGGGAAAGTGATACCCAAGCGCCGGATTGGAGCTGACCCGGTATTTCACAACGATGGCCGTGATTCCCCGCTTGGCGAACCACTCCCCCACCTGCCGGCCCTCGTGATCAGCCGCCAGCATGGCATAGCCCCCGCCGGGCAGGACAACCACCCCTGTTCCATTTGGCTTCTCCGCCTTGAAGAGCACGTACTGCGGAACCTCGGTATGGGCAATGCGCCAGCCGTCTCCCCCCGTTTCCGTGCCGGCCTTGGGGCGCGGGGCGCCAGGCGCTTCCCCGGGCCACAGGTCAATCCATCCGGCCCCGGAGACCAGCGGCGCCGTCATCAGCAGTGCAAGCAGCAGTTGTTTCACCCGGACAGCCTAGGAAGCCGCCCGGTCATCGGAAAGAACGGAGTCGCTCTCAGATTCCGATGCCAACCCGCCTGCGGTAGCCCACCACGTAGCCAACAAAGGCCCAGAACAGGCTGTTGAGGACGATGAGAACCACCATTGCTCCCAGTCCAAGGAACGTTCCCACCGGTGGCGCCCCGTTGAGGGCGGGCAGGATGGCCACCAGGGAAGCGAGGAGGCCAATCCCAAAGGCCCACCCGATGAAGGCCCGCACCTCCTTGAAGATGACGCTTCTGGTCACCCGGTGAGAAATGCCAATGGTTCGAAGGACCCTGAACTCACCCCGCCGTTCGGCGAGGTTACGGGCCGTCACGATTCCCAGCCCGGCGCTGCCGAGAATGAGCCCCAGACCGCCCAGAACGTGAAAGATTGCGATGTAGGTGTTCTCCACGCCGTGAAATCCCTCCAGGCGTTCCCGCGTCAGGGTGACCGTGCTTCCGCGGTCTGCGGTGGCTTTCTGCAGTTGTGTTCGCGCGTGTCGGGGATCACCGGGCACATCGGCCAGAAAGAGCCGGTAGCCTTCCTGAGACGGGAACAGCCTGAGAAAGGCGGTCTCGTCCACGATCAGATTCCCCTGAAAAATGCTGTCGGCCAGGGCCCCCGTGAGTTCGACCTCAAAATCCACGCCCCGCTCGTCCTGATAGGTGATGCGGTCTCCCACCTTCTTTTTCAGAACCCACATCATGGTGGTCTGATCGACAAAGGCCCGCAGAACCCGGGGCTGTGCCGGTTCGCGGAGAATCTCCCATCCCTTCTCGATATCTCTTCCTTCGGCCACCGCCTTGAGGGTGAACGATCCCCGTTGAGCCAGGACGCCGACATCGGTGGCCAGCAGGCGGGGACGGGCGGCGGTATTCAGATTGAAACAACTCGCATCATCTCCCACTCCCATGCGAAAGGGCCGGATCTCTCCCAGCAGATCCCGTTGATCCCCCAACTCGAAGTAGTCCGGGTCCTTCTTTGCATCGGCCGCGCGATTGACCGGACTGGTGGTCTCGATCCAGAAGGCGAACCCACCGGCCCCGCTCGCCTTCTCAGCCCATTCTTCCCCTCCGTGCTTCCGGAAGGCCGTCACCGCGATGACCAGGAAGACTCCGCAGGCCAATGTCCCCACCACCACCAGGCTGCGGGTGGGACGCCGTCCGCTGTTGAGAGTGGCCAGGGCACGGGGCGAAAGAACCCGGCGCCTCCGCGCTCCATTCCAGCCCAGCCACGCGCGGTAGTTCAGCAGCCCCGCAATCAGGAAGAACGTCCCGGAAAGAAAAAAGGCGGCCTGCGGACCCATCGCTCCCCTGGCTGCGATGCACCCGAACCCGAGGAGAACACAAAGAAGCCCGCAGATGAGCAGAAGACGCATCCGAGCCGTGCCACGGCACACCTCCTCCACTCCCGCCTCCAGCCGCAGCGTCGCGCTTTTCCGGGCCTGCTTCCGCACGGTGCACCAGATGACGCCCATCGACAATGCGATGAAGGTGAGGAGCCCGGTAACCATGCTGACGGGGTTGAGGTGAACGACAAAGAAGGTTCCGATCGAATCCTCACTCCAGATCGTCGCGAGAAAACGCAGGATCCCGGTCGAGTAGGCGATCGCGACGAGGAGGCCGATGAGCCCGCCCCCCGTGACAATAATGAGACCTTCCATCAGGCGCCACCGCAGAACCCTCTTCGCGGACACCCCCAGGGCTGTCAGCAATCCGCTCTCCCGGTTTCGTTGTTCTATATTGAAGCGGAACAGCATTGCCGTAAGGGCCACTGAAGCCACGATCAGGAAAACGCTCATGCTCAGGAAGAGCCCTGCTATGTCGACCGGCGACTGGGCGGCGGCCTGGGCGTCTTCGCCAAGGTTGCGCAGAAGCAGGCCCGCCATCCCGGGCTCGAGAAGGGGGAGAAGCTCCCTCTCCAGTTCGGTTCCCGGGGCCTCCCTGGTGGGGACCCGCAGGGACGTAAACTCTCCCCACCGGTTCCCGAATAATTCACGCCCCCGCTCCTCGGAAATAAAGGCCTTGGGGGTTCCCCGGTGTTCATCCCAGTAGTCTTCGTCCTTCTGGCGAATGCGGCCCAGATCAAGGGGCAGCCCTGGCGCCCAGTCCTGGGCGTCTTCCGCCTCTGCCACTCCCGGGAAGTCCGGCATCCAGAGCTGGTCGGCCGCCAGGCCCTCCCGCGCCACGATGCCGCGCACGCGAAACCCGGCGGTGGCCTCCTCCAGTTGGTTCCCTCCCACCAGCCTGAAAAAGGCCATGCTGACCTCCTCTCCCACCTCAAGTTCAAGATCCTCCGCCAGCCAGTCGTTGATCACGATGTCCTGCTTCGAGAACGGCTCGGGCAGGAAGGGCGCCCCCTGCGACCGGACCGCTGCCACCATGGAGTAGGGGGTCTCCTTCCCCTTGGCCGCATAAGTGTTGACCAGGTAACTGGTCACCGGGACGGTCCCTGGAAAGCGGGCCCTGACCGCTTCGACAATCGGCGCCTCAAAGAAGATGCGCGCCGAGCGGATCTCGGTCGCTCCCGCCAGCGGAACGTCAACCAGGGAGAAGCCATAGTCTTCCAGGGTCATCCGGCTGCGGATGTGCCCCGCCAGATCGCCGCGGAAGGACGTCCCGTCCTCCCCGGGGCCCAGCAGAAGGAGGTTGGCGCGGGCGGGTTGATCAACCACCTGCTGCAGTCGGCTGAGGGGAACGAAAACGGTAGGGACCGGAAGCTGGGTGGCCTGGAGGTTGAAACGCCCGAACTGCCCGTCACCCACTACGGCCCGCACGGTGGCGCGGAAGCTGATCACGTCCTCTGCTTCTCCAGAAAGCGGCGCATCGCGCGACAACATCCCGGGTTCCTGCAGGCGCAGGATCACCGAGTCGTCCTCTTTCAGGTCCAGTGCGTTTGCCAGGTAGTCATTGACCGCCACCTCGCGGGACTGGAGGTCCACCTCCTCGCCGGAGCCCGGTGCAAATCCCCAGAACCGATCATCCACTCCAAGAATCTGGACCCTGCCCAATCCACGCTCACTGGACTGTGAATTGAGCTGGCCCCGCAGGAACAGAATGGGCGCAGCCCGCAGGGAATCCGTGGCCACGTCCGTGGCAAGAGCGTCACGGAAGAAGCCCTCCCCCGCCACAAAGACCTGGTCGACCTGCCCCACCCGCTGGCGCGCTACCTCACGAAGAGTCTCTTTTACCGAGTCCCCTGCAATCAACGCGCCCAGCAGGACGGTGGCCCCCAGAACCGCCCCTGCTCCTACCCCGAGGTAGGACAGCTTGTAGTGCCAGATCCCACGCCGAATGAACTTGAGGGCATTCATTGCTTCTCCAGTTTCCCGCCGCGAAGCTCGTAGTGGGCCTGCATTCGCCGGGCGAGGGCCGCATTGTGGGTGACAACCACCAGGGTCACGCCCATCCGGGCATTAAGCTGCTCAAGTAAATCAGCCACCACTCCGGTAGTCTCCTGATCGAGTGATCCGGTCGGCTCGTCCGCCAGGACCAGTCTCGGCTCGTTGACCAGGGCCCGGGCGAGGGCTGTCCGCAGCCGCTCTCCGCCTGAGAGCTGATGGGGAAAGTGGGCGAGGCGGTCCTGCAGGCCGACTTCGCCCAGCAACGCTTCGGCCCGGGCGGCGGTTTCCGTCTCCGCCTCCGCCCAGCCCCCGGCCAGCCGCGGAAGAACGACATTCTCCAGGAGGGTGCACTGCGGGAGCAGGTGGTGGTGCTGGAAGACAAACCCAAGGGACTGATTCCGGAAGGCGGCGGCCTGCTCCTCGCCAAAGGACGCCACGTCCCTGCCGTCGATCAGGACGCGCCCCTCACTGGGCCGGTCCAGGACTCCCAGCAGATTGAGCAAGGTCGTCTTTCCGCTCCCTGATGGGCCAACTATCGCGGCGGTCTCTCCCGCACCCACCTGCAGGTTCACCCCATCGAGCACACGCAGCGACTCGCCGGGCATCTCGTAAACCTTGCTGACATTCTGGACATCGATCATTCGCTAATTCCCTTCCGGTGCTGGGTCTTCCCTGCAGAACCCGCCCGGGCGGCTTCGAGATCGGCGCGGATCTCGTCGGGGATGGGGGCGGGGGCGGGGCTTCCGTTCTCAAACTTCACACAGGCCGCGGCCACTGTCCCGGTGGCAATGGGAGCATCCGCAGGATCGAGGTAAAAGCGAAAACTGTAATGAACCGAGTGGGTGCGGATCTCGTCGATGGAGACCCGGATGACAAGGAGGTCGTCGTGGCGGGCCGGTTTGCGGAATTCACAACTGGCACTCACCCGCGGCCATCCGATTTCGGCTTCATTCATCTCCTGAGGAACGGGATGGCCGAGGCTGCGCATGAACTCGTGCTCTGCGGTCTCCATGTAACGGTAGAAATTGGAGAAATGCACAATCCCGGCGAGATCGGTTTCGTGAAACTCGACCCGCCGCTGATGCTCGAAGGAATAGCTCTTGCTCTCGTCGCTCATGAATCCCGTGGTCCGGCTGCGGCGCAAGCCCGCCCGGCGAGCTCGAGGAAGCCGTCTTTCATGGCGGTGACGCTATAACGTTCCTCCACCCCGCGACGACCTCTTTCTCCCATCGCGGCCGCCTCTCCCGGGTTGGCCAGAAGTTCTTCCCAGCCTCGCACCAGCGACCGCGGGTCACCTGGTGTCACCGTCTTCCCACCCCCGGTCGCGGCAACGATCTCCTCGAAGGCCGAGCCCTCCGGATTCACCACCGGCACCCCGCTCGCCATCGCTTCGATCAGGCAGAGACCGAAGGCCTCGGAATAGCGCATCGGCACGGAGAAGACCGTGAGTCCCCGCAGGAACTCCGTCTTCTGCTCCCGCGTCACATTGGGATGCCAGTCCACCAGCTCACTAAGACCGGCCTCCTCGATCTTCCGCTTCTGATCCTCCACAAACGCCTCATCGCCCGGAGGGCATGATCCCGCGATCCTGAGGCGGCACTGCGGAAACCCGCCCCTCTCCTGGAGCAGCAGGTAGGCCTCCACCAGATCCCCAAGGCCCTTCTCGCGACTCATCCGGGCGAGATAGCCAATGGTCTGCGGACCGTCTGCCAGGCGCCTCCCATATCCCTCCAGGTTGATGCCGTTGGGAAGAACCTCGATCCCGGTCAGGGGAATCCCGAGGCGCTCTCCCATCACCCCGGCATAGAAGTGGCTGGGGGCAACGAGCATGTCGCACTCCGCAAGGCGCTCCTTCATCCCCTCCCAGCTTCTGGTGCGGAAAGGCTCAGGCAGGCTGTCGAGAAAGGTGTCCTCTCCCTGGAAGAAGGCCATCACCGGGATCCCTGCAAGGCGCTTCTTGAGTTGCCGCGCCACTCCCGAAAGAAGCGCGTTGGAGAGCGCGATGATATCGGGCCTTTCGTGATGCTCCAGCCAGTCGATGAGCTTGTCGAGTTCCTTGGTGAGGCGGCTCTCGTCCACCTGCAGCATGGCCAGGCATATCTCCGCCTGCTCGCGTGGACTGGTCATGTGGCTGCGCCTGGCGGCAGCCCGGAGAAGCCCTGTCCCATTGAAGAGCTTGTCCAGCCAGCGCGGAGTGTGGCGGAAGAAGGAGAACTTCTGCTGCAGGTACACGTTAATCCCGCCAAAGAAAACCGGCACCTTCCGCATCTGCGGAAGGGCCTCCTCGTCCAGCAGCATGGGTAGATACATCGGCAGCATTGCCACCTCGTGCCCGTCCCGGTGAAGGGCCGTCACCAGGGTGTTGTCCCGCATGCATGCCCCACAGTGATAGCTGCCCGTGCCCGCGGTCAGGAAGGTGACTTTCATGAAGGACGGGAAGGGGGGATGCTATTTCACGGGCCGGGCACCCCGTCCGTGCGCGAGCAGCAAGGCGGCAAGGTCGTCCAAGGCTTGGACCAGGGGTCTGCAGTCCTTGTCGTCATGATCGCCGACAGGACCGTCGGCGGGCATGGACCGGATGTCTTCTTGCTTCCTGGCCAGTTCCGCAAAGCTGAAGTCCTCCTCGTGAGACGCGCGGATCGCCTTGCGTGTCCCTTCGGTTTGGCTTTCAACATTGCCCGGCATTTCAATGATCAATCGCTGAGTCGGTTTATTGACCTTCCACGCAGAAGAGGCTGCCATCCGAGCCCCCCACCACAATACATCCGTTGGCGAAGGCGAGGTCGGAGCTGATGCCCTCTCCCAGATCGAGACGCCAGATCTCGCTGCCGTCTGATGGTTTCAAGGCATACAGCCTTCCGTCTCCGGAACCAACGACAACTGCATCCCGGAAGACGATGGCGCCTCCGTCAATACGGGAGCCAGTCTTAACCCGCCAGACCCGCTTGCCATTTTCCCGGTTCACGGCATGCAGATGCTTGTCCCGCGAACCAATGAAAACCAACTCGTCGTTGAGGGCGGGCGCAGCGTAAAACCCGAAGTCCTTGTCCTCGTAAACCCACTTCGGCTTCTTCTGCTTTGTGTCCACCGCCACCAGCTGGTTCCCGTAATTGGCGCAATAGACCATGCTGCCCATGGTGGCCACCGTCCCGATGATCTCGGCATCCACCTGCACTTCCTTGACGGCCTTCCCGTTGGTCACATCGATGACGTGCACGAGGGCATCGCAGCCGCCCAGGACTACCGTCCTGCCATTCACGAGAGCGGGCGTCCCATTGATCGGTTGGGCGCTCTCGTAGGTCCACGCCTCGCTGCCGTCCTTGGTCCGCAGGGCGCGACAGGTTCCATCGTAGCCGTTGACCACCATCCAGTCCTCCCTGTTATCAGGGCTGCGCACCAGGAGACCGCCCCCCACGAATTTGTCTGCTCCCTCGTACTTCCAGATCTCCTTGCCGGTCTCTTGATCGAGACAGTAGAAGAAGCGGTCGCTCGACCCGATGAAAACCTTGCCCAGTCCCACGGTGGGCGGAGCGTCAATGGTGTCTTCCGTCTCGAACTTCCAGCGCTCCTTGCCGGTCTCAAGGTTGAGGGCGTAAAAGGTGCCCATTACCGTCCCGACATAGACCGTTCCATCCGCGATGGCGGCATCTCCCGTGACCGGTCCGTCAAGCACGGCGTCCCACTTGACCCGGGGCTTGCGGGGGACGGCTTCAGGCACCCGGCCCTGCAGGGCGTTGCCGCCGCGCGGGATGGCCCAGCTCTTTGTTCCGGCCGCCGCCTTTTTCTCTGCAGATCCCGCCTTGGCCATGCCGAAGACCAGCAGGATCAGGGCGGCCCGGATGAGGGGCATTCCGGGAAGGGGGTTCTTCATGGCGCACTTGAGGGGTGAGGCTGTATCTGCCCTACGGGAAAAGAGGGGATCCCATTTCATCAGGAGAGCCGGGTTCTCGTCGATCCGCGTCTTCGACATCTTCCTTGAACCGCCTGCAAGGTGTCAAACACGGATGCGGAGCCCCGGCCGAAGGCAGGATTCCGCCCCCTCCCGCACGCCGGCTATCTGGGCCTCCCGATAGCATAAAGGTGCGTCTGGCTCGCGAGGTAGATGGTGTCGTTGGCCACCACTGCAGAGCTGTAGATCGGGGCGTGGAGCTCAATGGTCCCAAGATGCTCCTTTTCCCTGGTGGCCCCCAGAATCACGACCTCGCCATCCTCCGTGCCAAGGTAGACCTTGCCGTCCGCCACCAGGGTGGAGGCCCACACCCGGCTTCCGGTTTCGTGCACCCAGCAGGGTTTGCCGGTCTTGGCATCCACGCAGTGGATATCCCCGTCGTATTCCGCACAGATGACCAGGCCGTCATCCGTGATGACCGGGGTGGAGATGGCGCGGCCGATTCCGGAGCCATCCCCATACCCGTAGGTCCAGATCGCTTTTCCGCTCAGGTCCCCCGTCCCGCTGGGATCGAGGCAACTCAGCATGCCCACCCCGTCGCCGTGCTCCGGATCCTGACCGGTTACGATGTAGACGAGTCCGTCGTGAATCACGGTGGTTCCAATGATCTCATTGGGACCCTTGAAGGTGGCATACTTGATGGGCGAGCCGTCCTCCTTGTGACGGTAGTGCGGCGGGTTCCCGTCGTAACGCCAGAGTTCCCTCAGGATGGGGGCTCCCCTCTCCCCGTCCCTCACCGGGATGGGGTCAAACCCGTAGGCAAAGCCATCGCCTCCGCCCCAGATGAGCATGTCCCTGCCCTTGACCTTGCCGATGGCAGGCGAACTCCAGCTGGCATGCAGCACCCGTTCCGAAACACCGGAGACCTCCTTGCCCAGCAGCTTGCCGGTGTTCTTGTCGAGCGCGATGAGCCCCGGAACGGATTCCCCCGGGATGTTGGTGTGCGACCAGTCCACCCCATTGGAAGTGGCGGTGTAGAGAATATCGCCATGCACGAGGGGGGAACAGCTCGATACGTTGTGCGGGAAAGCGCCCACTCCCTTGTCCGCGTCGCGCATGTCAAAGATCCAGAGAATATCTGCGTAGGTGTTGTCGATCCTGGGGGCGCCTTCCGCGAAAGTGCTCTTCCGACGACTCAGCGCAGCCTTGAGAGCGTCGCCCTCCAGTCCCCCCTCGATCTGTTTGGTCAGGCTTTCCACCAGGGTGGCGTGCTCGTCCGAGAGGGTCCGGGTCTCCCCCTCCACGGTGACATCCCGGGCCTTGTCCAGACCGGCATACCCGGCCCCGTAATACTTCTGCTCGTCCTTGAAGGGGCCGTCATTGCCGTTGGCCAGGCCGTTCATGTCCAGACAGATCACCTCCCCAAGATTCGTCACCGCCCAGACCCGGTCCTCCTCAATGGCGGGCGAAGAGCAGATGCCCACGTATTCCCAGTCGCTTGCCTTCAGGGCCGCATGCTTGGGGGCGATCAACTGCCAGAGAAACTCTCCGGTCTTCTCATCAAGGCATATCAGGTTGCCACGATCCACCACGTTGCGCTTGTCACGCGGTGAATCGTTGTTGGTGCCCGCGAAGACCCTGCCCTGGGCAACAGAAACGTTCCCGTAGGACTGCGATCCGAGCTTGGCGATCCAGCGGATGTTCTTCGCGGTCTTGAGATCAATCTCCTCGGTTTCGTCGTCCATCTCCCCGGGATTCACCTCCACCGGAAGGTTCCTGGCATTGCCCACCATGTTTCGGGTCGAATCACGGCCCCAGGTCGGCCAGTCTTCGCCCTGGGAAAGGGGTTCGCTGACACCCGCCTTCCCGCCGGCACCCGGATCGCCACCCGCATCCGCACCACCGTCCCCGCAGGAAGAGATGATCGGAACCAGGCCGAGGCTGACAATCAGAGGGAAGGCTGGGTTGAGTTTCATCTCCGGATAATGATGGAAGGGTGATTTGCCGGGCAGCGGAAACCTTAAGGGCGTCATGGATCGTTTTCTACGCGGAATAACACACGCTCCTTTTCCTTAATTCCTGCATCTATGAGCAGGAGAGGAAGGATTCGGGGGCGGACCCGTTACCAGATATCCAGATCCACGCGAATCCCGAACAACTGGGGATCCCCGGGAGTTCCGGCCGCGATCTGCGGGTTGATGAAGGTGTAGTAGCCCTCGTCCAGCAGGTTCCGGCCGAAAACCGTGACCGACCAGTTCTCCTGCTCGTAACCCACCTGCGCATCCCACACCCAGCAGCCTTCCTCGCTGAAGGCTTCCGTGTTGGCGGCGTCATAGTAAGTGTCCAACGCAGCGCGAACCGACGATCCGATGAAGAATCCCCCGGGCAGGTCGTAGCGGAATCCAGCACTCGCAGTGAACTCGGGGATGAAAGGGACTGTATTGCCATCGCGGTTGGCACCGGTGAAGGCGTCGGTGTAGTCCTCGAACTGGATGTCGGTGAACCCGGCCGTCCCGTGCAGGAGGAGCGGATCGATGGGCCGCCACTGCAGTTCCGCCTCCACTCCGCGGGACCGCACTTCCTCTGCGTTCACCACCACGAAGTCGGTCGAGAGTGGGTTCTGCGCGTTGAGCTGGTAATCCTCGATCTCGTTCCAGAAGGCGCGCACTACCGCATTCATGCGGCTCTCTTCATTCCGGAATTGGAGGCCGATCTCGTTGGACCAGTTGCGCTCGTCCTCAAAGGAGGCGGTGACCGGACTGTCGCTGAAGGCCGAGTAGCCGTGCGGTTTGATTCCTAAACCGGAGCGCACGAATGCGGTGAGATTCCCGTCGATTTCGTAAACCGCGCCCGCGGTGGGAGAAAAGTAGAGATCCTCCTCACTGGGGGACTGGTCAGGAACCGGGCCGAAGGGCGCCAGGGTCTTCACCCGGTCCATGGCGACCCTGACGTGCTCAACCCGCGCCCCGGCTTCCACGGAAAGACCGTTGCCAAGGGCATAGGCCGCTTTCCCGAAGGCCGCGAAGGAGTCCTGCTCAATGGAGAAGCGGTTGCCCTCCACCACGATGGTATTGAAAGGATCGAGCGCGTTGAACGGAAACTGGCGGCGGGTCGCCCCACTGTTTTCCTTGCTCATGTAAAAGAGCCCGCCCCGCCAGCTCAATGGCCCGGCTCCCTGGAGGCTCTGCACCCGGATTTCCTGGGTCCACAATTCCTGGCTCTGCTCAATCAACGAAGTGGCGAAGGGTGCCTGGGTGAGGTCCAGGTCCACGGTCTGCGGACCAAGGTCCCAGTTCTGGTAACTCGTGATCGACTTCACCGTGCCCCACTCAAGATCCCGGCGCGCGTGCAGGGAAAGCTGGTAACGCTCGCTTTCATTCTGTCCCCGGAGATCGGAATCCACCGTATGGATATCGCCGGTGAAGGCCAGGTTGGAAATGAGCGGCTGCCCGAGGAAGGGATCCCCCGGCTGCCCGAGGAAGGGATTCTGCGAAATCGGCAGAGGCGTCAACCGCTGGCCTCCGTCGTCCACCCGCTCGGCCATGACCCGCAGCTTGATCTCGGTGTCGTCGCTGGGCGACCAGATCAGGGAGGCCAGCCCGCCCAGGACGGACCGGTCGTCGGGGCGGTTCCCCAGGGTCCGGTTTCGCACGAAGCCATCCCGCTCCTTCCAGTAGAGCTGGAAGGTGTGGCTGAAGGGGGTGTTCGCGAGCGGGCCGCTTGAAGAATAGGTCACCGCCCGCGAGTCGTAGGAGCCATACTCCAGACTGGCCGCGTCCTGCCAGCTGTCTCCGGCCTGCAGGGTGGTCAGGTTAATCATCCCGGCCGCTCCGTTGGCCCCGAAGTTCGCGCCCTGTGGTCCATGATGGACCCGGGCGGATTCCAGGGAGAGAAGGTTGGAGGCATAGGTGAAGGCATCGCTGAAGGGCACATCATCGACGTAGAGCCCAACCGCTGCCGGCCCGAAGAAGAGCGTATTGCTGAGACCCCGCATCGAAATCACGTTGCCATAACCCCGCGTATCGCTGTCCACAAAGTGCAGGTTGGGCGCGAGCGCGCTCAAGTCCTCCAGGGTCTCCACGCCGAAGCGGTCGAGGTCCTCGGGCGCCAGAACCGTCTCATCGAGGTCCCCCTCTCCTGCTCCCTCCCCCTCGGCGGAAGCGGTGACCCGGGTTTCGGGAAGGGTATGAATGATCTGGGCCGAAGCCCCTCCGGAAAGAAGCAGGCCCGCACCAAGCAAAACCTCCAGGGCAAGGGTAACAGCGCGTTTTGACATAGCGCGGTAGTCTGATGAGGCCGCGACGCTTTGCAAGTGCCAAGCCCGGGGTTATAGAAAAGGGAAGAATCGGCCACAAAACCATGCGTCTTTACATGAAACTCTTCCCCCTCTGCGCCCTTGGCGCCTTCGTTCCCGCTCTTCCCGCCGCAGACTGGCCCCAGTATCTCGGCCCCCGGGGAGCTGCAATCTCGTCTGAAAAAATCAATGGCAACTGGAGCCGCAAGGCTCCCCGGACCCTCTGGAAGACGGAGGTCGGCAAGGGGTGCGGCAGCTGGGCCATTGTCGGGGGGAAGGCCCTGGTGGCTGGCAATGACGGGCGCAACGACATTGTGCGCTGCCTCAACGCACAGACCGGTAAATCCATCTGGCAGCACCAGTATCCTGAAAAGCTTGGTCCCAATCTCTATGAAGGCGGGCCAAACACCACCCCCACCGTCGACGGCGGCCGCGTCTACACCCTGAGCAAGTCCGGAGCCCTCTTCTGCCTCAACCTCGCCGACGGGCGTCCCATCTGGCGCAAACACCTGAAGAGCGATTTCGGAGGCAAGGCGGGCGGCTGGGGTTTCACCGCTTCCCCGGTGGTGGACGGGGACCTGGTCTACGTCCTGCCCTGTTCCAAGGACGGTGCCTTCTATGCCCTCGACAAGAAGAGTGGAGCGGTCGCCTGGCACTCCGCCAACGTCCAGCGTTCCGGTTACGCTGCACCCGTCCTCACTACCATCGACGGGACGAAGGCCGCCCTCGTCTTCTACGGCCGCACCGTCGTGGCCCATGACCTGGCCGCCAAGGGCAGGATCCTTTTCCAGCACCGCTGGAAAACCTCCTACGACGTCAATGCCAGCAATCCGCACTACCACGATGGCAAGGTCTTCTTCGCCTCCGGTTACGGCATGGGCTACGCCGTCCTCGATGTCACCGGCCCCAGCCCGAAGATTCTTCACCGCGACCAGGACATCCGCATGATCTTCCAGAACAGCGTGCGCACCGGCAACAGCATCACCGGGGTCTTCGGCGACAAACGGATCGATGCCGAACTCATCCGCATGGACCTCCCCAGTGGGAAGATCCACTGGCGCGAGAAGATGCCCGGCACCCGCGCCTCCTCAGCGCTGGTGGGTGATACCTTTGTCCTCCTTTCCGAAACCGGCGACCTGGTGGCAGGCAAGGTGAGCGACCGGGGCTTTACGGAGACCGGCCGCCTCAAGATCCTCCCGCGCAAATGCTGGTCCCCCTTCGCGGTGTCCGACGGAAAACTGATCGCCCGGAACAACAACGGGGAGGCGATCTGTCTGGACGTGAGCCCCTGAGAGCGGCCCGGGGATTCGTGGGTTCCCGGAGCATCCGCCGGGGTGCTACCGGCTCACCAGGTGTGGCGTCACAAAGAAGTAGAGATCGCTCATCGTCTTCTGCTTCCGCTTGCTCTTGAAGAGTTTCCCGATCCCGGGGGCATCTCCGAGAATAGGAATCTTCTCTTCGCGCCCGATCTGGCGCGCCATGCGCAGGCCGCCAAAGGCCAGGGTGCTTCCGTGGGGCACTTCCACCCTCGTCTCCGCCTGCCGGGTATCGAGCACCGGGTTCATGAGCTGACCCTTGATCTCGTTATTTTTCAGGCTGGGCAGGGGCGTAAACCCCGAGACCGCCGACACCACGGTGAGAATGTGCAGCTTCACGCTGTCCTCTCCAATCGACTGGGGGGTGATATGGAGCTGCACCCCAACCGGCTTGTAGGAGATTTTCTCGGTTACGAATTTGTCGTTGGTGAGGCGTCCCTCCCGGATGGGGAGCTCCTGTCCCGCCATCATGTATGCAGGTTGCCCTGCTTCCACCGTCATGCGGGGCTGGGACACCACCTTCACCATTCCCGAGCGCTCAAGGGCCTCAAGCGTCACGTCGATTCCGATCCCCGCTTTCTGCAGCAGCCCCACCAGATTCAACATGCCGCCGGGATCCGGCCCCACCCCGCTGAGGGGATCTACCACCCTGCCCACAAAGGAGGCCGGGCTGAAGTTTCCCAGCAGGACCTGTGAGTTTGAGGTGCCCAGATGCTTGAGTAGCGAGTTCATCCCCACCTGCATGTCAAAGTCGTCGGCAACTTCAAAGATACGCACCGCGATCTCCACCTGCTTGCGACCGGAATCGATGTGTTCCATCAACTGCATCACGCTGTTCTGGGAGGCCTGCGCGCAGGTGATGACGAGAACGTTTTCAGAGGGCAGGGCCGAGACCGTCCCCTGATCCCCGAGATGGGCCTGCACCACCTTTACCAACGGTTCCAGCTGGTTTGGGGTGACCGTAACCACCGAGTTGTCGTTGAAGCTCTTGCGGGTGTTTGCCACGTTCACTCCGCCAAAGTGCTCAAGACGATAGTAGATCTGCACCTTGCCGTCCGGTCGATTGAAGGTTGGAATGTTCCGCGCCCGGCGGGGGGGTGGCGCGGACTTGGCAGTGAATCCCTTTTCCCCGTAGACCTGGTGTTTGCCGAAAATCTTCGACCAGTTCTGGCCCGCACTCATCCGACCCCAGTCCGCCAGTTGGATGATTTGATTTGATCCACCGAGAGCCCTTGCGTCCCGGCCGGTATTTCCCGAGAGCGTGATGGGCGTCCCCAGCGCGATGGCCTCGGTGGGCCCGTCGGTTTTCGTCCCTTCCACGCTCTTGCACTGGCAGAGAAGCAGGGAGGGCAGGCAGAGAAGCACGCGCAACAGGGTCAACTCCCATCCCACTTCAGACGAAATGGGAACGGGGAGCCCGGCACGGGGTTTCCCGATATTGTGTGACGAGACCATAAGGGTGAACGGTGGTCGTCCGACTTGCGGAAACATCCTACCATCAAAAGGGCAAGATTATTACAAAAATATTTATATTTAATCTATATTTAGCGCTATTCCCTCGTTTTGCCCCGAAAAAGTCCTTTGGGGCCTCCTGCCCATTCCCCCTCTCTTGACGCAGGCGACAACTCGACCACACCGTCCCGGGGATGACCTTCCACCCGCATCCCCAACGCCCGGAATGGAAGGTCGGCGATGAAGCAGACCCCCGCGATCCTCCTCCCGAGACCCCTGAGGACGACATGCGCGCGCTCTATGGATGCGCTCCCGGGGACTGGGAACCGCGCCTCTACCTCGTGCCCACCGCTACCCCCCACATCGAAATCATCGAATTCTTTGAAGTGGGAACCGCCTTTGCCATCCGGCACGGCTGGGACGAACGCGACACCCTGGATCTCGTTACCAGCACACTCACCCGGATCAGCGAAATCATCCCCGGTTCCATCGAGCTGGCCACTTCAAGCAAACTGCGCTTCCGCTTCTGGCGCCGGATGCGCACTGACGAGCTTGAAGAAATCGAGCAGATCTACCGAAACGTCGACGACTACCAGGCCGGCCTTGAACGCTACCTCAACCACGGGCTGAGCGGCTCCTCCCTTCTGCATGACGTGGGCGAAACCGGGATCCTGCACCTTCTCTGGCGCTGATCCCCCTCCCGGCATCGCCTCACCACCAGCAACCAGTGCCTCCGCCACCCCGTGGTTCCGGAGGCCGCCCGCGCCTCCCGGCAGAAGGAACGTATGTCCGCTTTCCGGAGCCTGCTGCAGCTACTCTTCCCGCGAGGGGCTGCACCCGGAACCGCGCTGCTGCTCGAAGGCCTGCCCCGCCAGAAGGCAGGCCGGCACCACCACCAGCAGAAGTTCCAAGCGCGGAGCGGAGTGGAGGGTGAACATTTCCGCTCCGTCAAAAAGCAGCGATACCAGTCCGCAGGCCAGCAACGCCATCCAGAGAGACTGCCCCCGGGTCCCCTCCCGCCAGGCTTCCCGCAAGCTCCACCCGAGCACCACCAGGAGGAGGCCAAGCCCGAGCACACCGCCAAGAACAAGCTGGGTCAGATAGGAGCTGTGCGGGTGGTGGACAAACCAGCCCAGTTCTTCCGCGGGGATTTCGCTGACCGTTCCGAACCCCCAGCCCACCAGAAGCTCCATGCCCGAAAGACGCTCCAGGAACCACTGGTAAATGGGAACGCGTCCCGTGGTCCCCCGCGCGATGGCATCCACCACCACCCCACTCCAAAGAATCGCCAGGAAGTAGCCTCCCACCGTCGCGGCGATGGTGATCCCCGCGCTGAGACAGGCCCGCCGCTCAAAAAAGAGCAGGATCCCCACCCCCGCCCCGAAACCCAGGGCGGGCCCCCGGCTCTGGCTTGCCAGCATCCCGAAGACCAGCACCGCGAGCGCCAGAGACCATGGGATTCTGGCTCTCCACCCGCTGTTCCGGAGCGTGAACCACGCTGCCGCGACCGCCCCGGAGGCGCAGAGCATTCCCGTCAGGACCGGATTCAGCCCCTCACTGTAGACGAAGACGTTTCGAAAACGATCTGCAGCAAGGCTACGGCCTTCTTCCCCATAAAAGGCTCCCAGCGAGTAGGCCACCACCCCCGCCCCCAGAATCGCCAATCCTCCAATGATCCACACCCCGAAAGGTTTCCGCCGCCCCACGGCGGCCAGAGCCGCCCCAAGCAAAAGGACCACCACGGCATCTCCGGCCCCTCCCGCCTCCACCAGCGGAGGCTCTGCCCAGCTTCGGCTCAGGACCTGCCAGCCAAGCAGGAGCGCCACCGCCCAGAGCCAGCGGATCGCCCCTGCCCTGATCATGCGGTCCGCCCCCAGCAACAGGAAGGGGACCAGCCACACGAGCGCCCGCCGGTGATACCAGCCGTCCTGTGCGACCCAGTAGCCGGCCAGCCAGAGCCCCAGGGCCACGGCAAGCAGCCACTCCCGCCACTCCCAGCAGCGGGTCAGGTATTCCCGGGGCCTGCCTCGCAGCCAGCTCATGACCCTCATGGTTTTCGACTGATCCCGGAAGGTCAAGTGACGGCCGAAGAAATCTGTCGCCCACGCCCCCGGAATGGCCCTTATTACTGCCGTGCACGACGCACTTGTCCAACTCCTGGGTGCTGCCAAGGTGTCCGCTGCGGCGGAGGTTCTCGCCAGCCACGCAATCGATAAGTGGCACGCCTCCGCCTTGCCTGAGGCCGTGGTCTTCGCGGAGGCTACCGAGGACATCGTGCGCGTCCTGCAGTTTGCCAATGAACGTGGCATCCCGGTGACGACCCGGGGAGCGGGGGTTGGCTACGTGGGCGGCTGCGTGCCCGGACAAGGCGGAATCGTGCTCTCCGTCTCCCGCATGACCAGAATCCTCGAGCTTAATCCCGAGGATGGGGTGGCCGTGGTCCAAGCGGGGGTGATTACCGGGGACCTTCAGGACGCCGCCCGGAAGGTGGGCTGGTACTACCCGCCCGATCCCGCTTCCCTGAGAGAATGCTCGCTGGGCGGCAACATCGCCACCAATGCGGGTGGGCCCCGGTGCCTCAAGTATGGGGTCACCCGCCCCTACGTCCTCGGTCTCGAGGTGGTTCTCGCCGACGGATCGGTCCTTCGCTGCGGTTCCCGGTGTCACAAGAACAAGACCGGCTTCGATCTTGTGGGCCTCTTCGTGGGATCCGAGGGCATGCTCGGCGTGGTGAGCGAAGCCACCCTGCGCCTCATTCCGCACCCGGAAACCCGCGCCATGCTCACCGCCACCTTTGCAGAGTTCCCCCAGGCCGCGCAGGCCGTGCAGAGGATCCTGAATTCCGGCCACCTCCCCTCCGCCCTCGAAATCACCGATGGGTTCACCCTGCGGGCCGCCCGCGAATACCTCGGACCCGACGCCCTGCCCGCCGGTGATGCCCACCTCATCGTGGAGATTGACGGCAGGCGGGCTGCGGTTGACAACGAGCGAGAGGAACTCGCCAGCCTGTTGGAGGAATTCGGCGCCCTGACCGTGGAGCACCACACCGACGACGAGGCCTGTGAGGCGATCTGGCAGCTGCGCCGTGACTTTTCGTATTCCCTGCGGCACACCGGCCTGACCAAGTTGAACGAGGACATCGTGGTGCCCCGCTCCAGGCTGGTGGAACTGGTCGAATTCGCCCACGGGCTACAGGAGCAAACCGGTATCGCAGTCGCCTGTTTCGGGCACGCCGGAGACGGCAACATCCATACCAACCTGATGGTCGAGAACTACCAGGATCCCTCGGTGCGGGCCCACGCCGATGGAGCCCTCGACCAGCTCTTCACCTGGATTCTGCAAAACGGGGGGGTCATCACCGGCGAACACGGAGTTGGCCTGGCCAAGAAACGATGGTTCGCCGATGCCGTCGGCAAGGAGGGGGTGGCCACCCACGCTGCCATGAAGACAGCCCTTGATCCCAGGGGGATTCTCAACCCCGGGAAGTTCATCTGAAGCCACGCACCAAAGGATGCAGGCAGCCTCCCGACCACAAATCACAACCCGGCCCCTGAGGTCCGTCAGCCTCCTTTCCATGAGCTTCGCTCGCAGGTGGCCGGGGTTTCCGCCATCGTCCTCCAAAGACGCGATCCCCCGCCAAAACTTCCCGTTGTAAGTCGAATCCCCCGGGGAGATACTCCGCCAAACACCTGAATTCATGCGCGTTTCCCTTCTGTCCTCCGCCCTGATCGCAATCCTCCTCTCAGGTTGGGCTCCGGCTGAATTTAAATTTGGAGAATTCAGGGAGCGCCTGCCCTGGATCTGGGAGACGCCTGCCAGGCCGGCCCCCCCCACCGTCCAGGATGCCGCATGGCCTGCTGATGAGATCGACAGGTTCGTCCTCGCCGCCCTGGAAAGGAACAACATCAAGCCTGCGGCGCCTGCAAGCGATCGACACTGGTTCCGCCGCATCAACTTCGCCATCACGGGTCTGCCTCCGACCCCCGGCGCCATGCGCGCCTTCCTGGCAGACGGTAGTAAAGACCGGCACCGGACCGCGGTGCAGACTCTCCTGGCCTCGCCGCACTACGGCGAGCGATGGGCGAGACACTGGATGGACCTTATCCGCTATGCTGAATCCCGCGGCCACGAGAGCGACTACGGGATCGCGAATGCCTGGCGTTACCGGGACTACCTCGTGCGAGCCTTCAACGCCGATGTGCCCTATGACCAGCTCGTGCAGGAGCACCTCGCGGGCGACCTTCTCGCCCCGCCCCGCCTGCACCCCGGGACCCGTGCCAACGAATCCATCCTGGGAACCGGGTGGCCGTTTCTCGGGGAGGAAGTGCACTCGCCGGTCGACATCCGCCAGGACGAGTGCGACCGCACCGACAACAAGATTGACGTCCTGAGCAAGACCTTCCTCGGTCTCACGGTGGCCTGCGCCCGTTGCCACGACCACATGTTTGACGCCATCTCCCAGGAGGACTACTACGCCCTCTCCGGATTCATCGCCAGTTCAAGCTACCGGCAGGTGCGCTATGAATCGATGGAGATCAACCGGGCCCAGGCCAGAAAGCTGGAGACCCTGCGGGGAACGATGGGGGCACAGGTTCTCAGGAACTTCGCAAAGGAAGCGGCGCCCCACTTCGCCGAGTTGAGCAAACAGGCCACCTTCCGCGTCCCGGGGCCGCTCACCCTCAAGATGCAGGAAGGGCAGAAGGTGCGGGTGGTTGCGGATTACACCCGTCCCGGAGCCGCTCCCTGGATCGTGAATGGCCCCTCCTTCGGTCCCGGAGTTTCCGCTGAAGGCGGCCTCCTGCTCGGTTCCGGCAAAGACGAGCCGGGACTGCACATCGCAGGCTACGGGGCTGCCCGCCGCGATCCCTTCTGGAACGGGCTCAGGATCGTCGACAGTGAAAACGACTCGGGCTCCTTCAACAGCCACTCGCGCTCCGGAAAAATGATCCGGACGCCCGCCTTTGAGCTGAAAAGCGGACGGCTCCACTACCTTATGCGCGGTCACGCCTTCGTCTATGCCGGGGTGGGCCAGCACATCATGGTCACGGGGCCCCTTCATGGACGGCTGATCCAGCGGCCGAAGATCGATGGTGATCAGCCGCGCTGGGTGAGTCATGACCTCTCCGGCTATGCCGGTCTGCGCACACACATCGAGTTCGGGGCCGAGGGCGGGAGCCCGCTCGAGGTCCTCATGGTGGTGGAAGCCGACAACCCGCCTCCCCTGGAACAGAAACACCTCAACCTGACCCGCCACGAGCTCTCGGCAGCCTGGAAAGACCTGGCCGATGGCAGCATTAAGAAGGAAAATCTCCACGCCGCCCGCTGGATCGTGGCGCAACCGAAGCTCAAGGCCTCCCAGATCGCGACCGCCTATCTTGAAAAGCTCGAGGAGATCCGCCAGGGCGTAATGTGGGAGTCGCGGCTGGCGGTAGCCTGGCTTGATGGCAACGGGGTGAACGAATACAACATGGACCGGGGCAGCCCGGCCCGGCTCCTTGATCCCACCGTGCGGGGGCTTCCCAAGGCCTTCCGGCTCACTCCCATTGACGCCCGCAATTCCGGCCGCCTTGAACTGGCCCGGCAAATCACCGACCCCGGAAATCCCCTCGCCTCCCGGGTGATGGTGAACCGGATCTGGCACCAGCTCTTTGGCCAGGGCCTTGTGCGGACCGTTGACAATTTCGGCTGGCTGGGTGAGCGCCCCTCGCACCCCGGGTTGCTGGATTACCTGGCCCGCGAGTTCGTGGACACGCACAAATGGTCCACCAAGTCCTTCATCGCACGCCTCCTCCTTACGCGAACCTATGGACAGTCCAGCCAGAGCTCCGATCCGGAATTCGAGACGAGCGACCCCAACAACATCCTGGTGCACCGGATGCCCGTGCGGCGCCTGGAAGCGGAGGCTATCCGTGACTCTGTTCTTGCGGTCTCCGGACGACTCGACCGCAAGGTGGGCGGCCAGCCGGTTCCCACGTATCTCGACGAGTTCGTGGTGGGCCGCGGGCGCCCCGGAGGGGGGCCCCTTGATGGCGCGGGCCGCCGTTCCCTCTACACCTCGGTCCGACGGAATTTCCTCCCCACCCTCATGCTGGCCTTCGATTTTCCCATGCCCTTCAGCACCAAGGGGAAGCGCGACATCACGAACGTGCCCGCCCAGTCCCTGGCCCTCATGAACGACAAGCTCATCTACGAGCAGGCGAAGATCTGGGCCCAGCGGATCCTGCAGGAGATGCCGTCTGCCACTCCGCAGGAACGCTTCACCCGTATGTTCGCCGACGCATTTGCCCGCCCGCCCCAGAACCATGAGCTGACCATCCTGATGGAGGCCTTCCCCGGACTCATGGAGCTGCATGGCGGCAATCCAAACTCCCCCGGACTCTGGCAGGACCTTTGCCACGGCCTCTTTTCCATGAACGACTTCATTTACCTGCAATGATGGCGAACGAACTGCTTCTCTCCCGCCGCGAGATCCTCCAACGGGCCTCAATGGGTTTTGGCGCTCTCGCCATGGCCGGCCTCATGGAAAAAACCCGGGCCGCCTCGCCCCTTGTTCCCGACAGCCACTTCCCCGGCCGGGCCCGCAACGTGATTTTCCTCTTCATGGAGGGCGGGGTCTCGCAGGTGGACTCCTTCGACTACAAGCCGATGCTCGACAAGCATCACGGCCAGGATCCTCGCAAGGCGATCGGCAAGCTGGAGAAGACCCAGTTTGAAAACATCGGCAAGGTCATGAAATCACCCTGGGCCTTCAAGCCGCGCGGGCAGTGCGGCGTTCCGGTGAGTGACCTCTTCCCGCACATCGCCGGGCTCGCCGACGAACTTTGTGTCGTGCGCTCGATGACCTCCAAGTTCCCGGAGCACACCACCGCCAACTATTTCTTCCACAGTGGAACCGGCCTACAGGGACGCCCCAGCATGGGGGCCTGGGCCTCCTACGGGCTGGGGAAGGAAAGCGAGAACCTGCCCGGCTTTGTCGTTATCAACGGCGGGCGGATCCCCTCCGGCGGACTGGATTGCTTTTCCAATGGCTTCCTCACCGCAACCCACCGCGGCAGCTTGCTCAATGCCAACGGTACGCCGGTCGCAAACGTGAAGCCTAACGAGCGCAACGCCCGGAGCCAGCTCCTCAAGCGCCAGCTCATCGGTCGCCTCAATGCCCGGAGCGCCCAGGGCAATTCCGAGTTGGAATCCGCCATCATGAACTACGAGTTGGCCGCCCGCATGCAGCTGGCGGTGCCCGCCCTCATGGACTTCCGCGACGAAAGCGAGGCCACCCGGGCGCTCTACGGGATCGACGATGACTACAAGGGGACCAAGACCTACGCCCGCGAATGCCTTATCGCCCGCCGACTCATTGAACGCGGCGTGCGTTTCGTGGAGCTCACCATCCCTGATATCGGAGAGGATCGCTGGGATGCCCATGGTGGCCTGCGGAAGAACCACGGCAACAATGCCCGCTCGGTGGACAAACCCATCGCGGGGTTGCTCAGGGACCTCAGGGCTCGCGGCATGCTGGACGATACCCTGGTGCTGTGGTCCGGCGAATTCGGCCGCACGCCGTTCGCCCAGGGCGGCAACGGGCGGGATCACAACGAGTTCGGTTTCTCCCTCTGGATGGCGGGTGCCGGGGTGAAGCCCGGCATCGTCTACGGAGCGACCGATCAGTGGGGCTATAAGGCGGTGGAGAACCCACTCGAAATCTACGACCTTCACGCCACCATCCTCCACCTGCTGGGCATCGATCACAAGAAGCTCACCTACCGCTTCGGCGGCCGCGACATTCGCCTCACCGACGTGCATGGGCGGGTGGTGCATGAACTGCTGGGCTAGGGAAGGCTCATGGAGGTCCTCCTTCCCGCTCCTGCTTTCACGACCCCAAGAGCCGAAGTTGCCTTGGCCTGCTCTTCGGCCACCTTCCAAACCGCCCCGGCAGGGCAGGCAAATCCATAAATCCGTATTCCCCGGAGCGCGAGGCCCGAGGGGCTCCTCCCAGCCTTACTCCCCCAGCTTGAAGGTCTGCTCTACCCCTTCAAAGACTCCCAGCGGTGCCGGCGCAAGTTCTTCGGGAGCGGCCGGGCGGTGGGCGGCGATCAGGCCGGTGGGATCGATGCGGTTGCCCTGGTGCAGGGAATAGCCGTCACCCGGCTCGAGGCAGGCGCCCTCGTAGACCTCGAAGTGGAGATGGGCGAGCCAGGCATCGTTCCCGGTGCCCACTGTCCCCAGTTGCTGCCCCCGCGCCACCACCGCGCCCGGGGCCACGGAGAGTTTTTCGAGATGGCCGTACAGGCTGTGGGCCAGGCGCCCATCCGGCAGACGGTGTCCCAGGATGACCACCTTGCCCCACTTGCCTCGCCGGTCTCCCGCAAAAATGACATACCCGTTGCCCGCCGCGTAGACCGGATCACCGAGATCAGAATTGCCTCCACCGATTCCGTTCAGATCGTCGCCCAGGTGATTCATTTGCGCCCGCTCGTTCATCTCTAAAAAGGGCTGGGCGTTGTAGGCGAAGGCTCCCGTCTCGGAGCCGAGGGGCTGGTCAAGAAGAGTGACCGGAGGCAGAAGGAAGCGCGTGAAGGCATCGTGCAGAAGGTAGCGGCCGCCAAAGGGTGGGATGCGGCCGTCTGAATCCTCGCTCGCCCCCACCGGATAACCGGGCGGCGCGTCGGCATCCTGCCAGGAACGCAGCGATTGAATGGGGTCGCTCCTGCGCGGGGCGTTGAAAAAGATCGCGCCCAGCAGGAAGAGCACGAAGAGGCACAGTCCCACCACGATCTCACTGCGAAAGCCCCGGCCCATCTTGCTGTCAGAAATCGAGGTAAATCTCGGCGCGTCGATTGACCCGGCGACCATCCGGATTGTCCGCCCCGCCCACGGTGGTATTGGGGCGCCGCGGCTGGGTCTTGCCGAGAGCGACGGTCTCAATCTGCCCGGGGGCCACTCCGCTGTCGACCAGGAACTGACGCACCGTTTCGGCGCGACGGCCGGAAAGGCTTTTATTGTAGGCTACGGACCCGATGGCATCGGCATGCCCGCTCAGAGTGAGCTTCTTCTCCTTGTCCGTCTGTAACAGGAGAGCCACGATTTCCAGCTGGCGCTCGGTCCGTGCGGTGAGAGTCTCTTCATCGAAGCCGAAGTAGAGAATAAGGGTATCGCCTCCCTTCGGATTGCGGATGAGGGGAGTGTAATAGATGTCGCCGCCCGCCACGCGCTGCGCGTAATCCACCAGCAACTGGTCGAGATTGATCTCGACCACCCGCCAGGGCGAATTCTCATCGGCCCGCTTCAGGTTGATCCCGAACTGGGCCGCCTGGGAGCCGTCGCTGGTTTCCACGTTGGCAAGAAAGGCCGCCACCTCCGCCCGGTTAAGGACCGCGCGCAGCGGTTTGTGTTCGCGCAATTGATACTGCCCTTCCTCAAAAACGATGCAGAGGCCCGCGATCTTGGCGTCGGAAACCTCCCTGGGATCGACAAAGGCCCTGGCGGTCTCGAAATTCTGCCTGAGGGCGGCCTGCAGAAAGGCCGCGGCAATTCCCAGCGCATCGACCATGACGGCCCGGCCAGGCCCCTCACCATTGGGAACTCCCCCGGGAAGAACCACCTTCTCGACTCCCCACTTCCCCTCCTTCTGGAGAAGGTCGAGATAGATGCGGGACCCGTAATCGTCACTCAGGTTCAAGGCCCAGCGACCGCGCCTGTTGACTTCCAGCTCCCCGATCTCACTGATGGGGCGATCTTCATCAAGCTTCAAGCGGCCCTGATCCGCCAGCTCCTGCAGTTGCCTGACCTGATCTTCCGAAAGAGCTTTCCGGCCGATCAGGTTAGCCGCCGCCTGGATCTTCCCGGCCTCCAGGGTGCGGCCGATCTGCTCAACCAGAAGAGCAGGATCGGCGGTGGTCACCCCGATCCCGAGCGAATTGAGAATCCGATCGGCGCTCTCCGGAGCCACTGTCACTTCCACCGGACCGAATTGTTCCGGAGCCTTATCGAGCGCACGCACCACTTCTGCGGGTTCTTCCGCCCCTCCGCTGTCTTTCGCCTCATTGCCCTCCGAAGAAAGGAAGCGGGCAACGAAGAAGAAGGCCACCCCGGAAACAACAACCGCGGCAACAAGAACCACTACTCCGAACGCACTGCGGGATTCGTAGGAGTCATAAGGATCAAAAGACATGAGCGGAGTCCCAGTGCTCCATTATAGGGGGTCTCCCATAAAACGCAAAGGTCCAACCTCTTCTATCTCTATTCCTCGTTCTCCATGCGGGCCACCCGCTCAAAGGGCCTGACCCGATAGATTTTCCGGCCCCGCTGGACCGCGATGGAAGTCTGCTGAACCGCCGCAGAGGCCACCAGGCGGGCGTAAAAGTCGATGGGATGCTCCACCCGGACGTTGTTGATCTCCAAGACCAGGTCGCCCGGGCGCAAACCCCGGAGGGCCGCCTGGCTGCCCGGGGAGACGGCGGTGATGAGAACTCCGCTGCCCCCCCGCGTGCGCTGAAGAAGGGTCAATTCCTGCACCTTTATGCCGATGTCCTGAATGATACGCTCATCGGTCGCACTGCGCGTCGCCGGTTCGCGTCGCCGCGTCAGAGACTCCGAGTCTTCGGCGTCAATCACGGTGGCGGTTAGGTTCACCTCTTCCCCGGACCGCCACACCTTGATAGTCACTTCCCGGTCAATGGGCGTCCGTTGAATCTCACTGAAGAAGTGGACGCGGTTTGCCACCGGTTTCCCGTTGTAGCTGACCACCACGTCATCGGCCTGCAACCCCGCCTTCTGGGCGGGGGAGTCGGGCACCACATCCACGATATAGACTCCACCGGTTTCGTACCACCCGATCTTTTCCCGCACGAGGGGATTCCAATCGTAGCAGCGCACGCCGAGCCATCCGCGCGTGGCTCTCCCCTTGGCCAGAATTTGTTCGAAAACCTCCCGCACATCGTTGGCCGGAATGGAGAACCCAATCCCCACAAAGCCACGGTCCTCGGTATCAGGGGAGTAGATCGCGGCATTGATCCCGATGATCTCACCATAAATATTGATCAGGGGGCCGCCTGAATTCCCTGGATTGATGGCCGCATCGGTCTGGAAAAGATCCCGCTGGCGATCCGAGATGGTCCTTTCCTTGGCGGAGACGATCCCACGCGTCACGGTCTCCCCGAGGCCAAAGGGGTTCCCGATGGCGAGGGCCTGCTGTCCCTGCCGCACGCGCCCCGAATCCCCGAATTTGAGAGGCTTGAAATCACGATCCGCCTTGATCCTGATGACCGCGATGTCGAGGGCCCGGTCTTCTCCGATCACGGTCGCGGGATAGGTTTTGCCATCATGCATGGTAACGCTGATTTTCGACTTCCCGTTTGTGACGTGTTCGTTGGTCACCACGTGGCCTTCTTCGGAGACGATCACCCCGGACCCGATCCCGCGCACAGGGTAGCCCTCGTCGACCCACACCCGCCCGAACCAGTCCTGCATGAGCTGGCGCTTGATGCCCTCGGTGTGCAATGACACCACGGACGGCACCACCGCTTCCGTCAGTCTGGCGAATTCCCCGTCCAGAGCGGAAAGAAACTCGACCTCTCCCGGAGAGAGGGCCGGTTTGTTGCTCAGGGTGTAGCTTTCCGGGATGAATTTCTCCTCGCGGTCTCTCTCCCAGAATTTGAAAAGGTCGAAGAATCCGTCACCCTCCTGCACCTTCCGGAAGACAAAGACGGCGAGGAACGCGAGGACAAATACCCCGAACAGAACAGCAAAGCGGCGCATTCCATCGTTCATAGGGCGCTACGGGGGACATTGGCAAGGATGCCTCCATCCCGGCCAAGGTGAAAGCGGAATCTCTCCCCGCTTTTGTTCAAACGGATCCTAGCAGCCCCGGCGAAGCGCATGAAACGCTGCTCCCAGCGACCGGGCGGTGTCTCCCGCCACCAGGGACTGCTCCGACTGGCCGTCCTCCAGGGCCAACTCCGCCGCACGGCCCGCCAGCCAGGCGGCAGCGCGGGCTGCGTCCATGAGCTGGAGGCCTCCTGCGACCAGCGCTCCCAGCAATCCGCTCAGAACGTCCCCCTGTCCGCCGGTGGCCATCCCGGGATGACCCGTGCTGTTGTAGTAAAGCTTCTCTCCCGTCGAGGTCACGATGGTTCGTGCGCCCTTGTAGAGCAAGGTGCAGGGGCAGGTCGTCACGAATTGTCGCGCCTTTTCTGCCCGACTCAACTCGTCCCCCTCCGGGAAAAGTCGCTGCATTTCCCCCGGATGAGGAGTGAGCACCATCTGGCGGTGGATCCTGCCCGTCACCCCTGCCGAGGCAAGAAGGTTAAGAGCGTCCGCATCAACCACGAGCGGAATGTCGTTCCGTCCAAGGAGATCCAGGAGGGCCTTCTCCTCGTTGCCCCCCGGATGACCCAGGCCGGGACCGATCACCAGAACGTCCTGTCCGTCGTCACCAACCTCGGCATAACTGGCCACCGGCCTGATCATCGCTTCCGGTGGCGGGCCCGCCGAGATCAGGAGCGGATAGTCCCGCTCCATGACGTATACTGTCACGAGACCGGCGCCCCCGCGCAGCGCTCCGAGGGCAGCAAGTCCCGCGGCCCCGAGCATTCCACGCGACCCCGCCACGATTCCGACCCGGCCGGCCTGCCCTTTGTGGATCTCAAAGTCCCGGGGCGGAAGGAGGGGGCGGAGGTTCCATGCGGTGGTCACGTGATCTCCACCGACCGGAACGGGCAGGTCCTCCAGGGGAATGATCTCAATCCGGCCCACGTGATTGAGCGCGCCGTCGGTCACCAGCCCCTTCTTGGGTATCCCGATGGTGGCGGTTAGGTCCGCCCGGACCGCTCCCTCACCAGGCTCCCCGGTGTCTCCATTGAGACCGGACGGAATGTCCACCGCCACCACCCGCGCACCCGCCCGTGCGCGCAGGTCGTTCATCTCGACCGCAAGGGAACGCAGGGGATCGCGCAAGGGGCCCCTCGCTCCGATTCCGAGCAGCCCGTCGATCAGCAGGAGAGGCCCCGGATTGTCCATCGGCTCAAAGGCCTCCTGTCGCAACTCCACCTCGCCCAGCTCCCGCAGCTTGCGGCGAGGGAGGAGGCCGAGCTCCAGTGGTTGAAAGGGACAGCGGAGCGCAATGTGCCACCCCGCCGCCCGCAATCCCTGCAGGGCAACCAGGGCATCGCCCCCGTTATTGCCCCGCCCCAGATAAGCCACCGCCGTCCCGGGTTCCGGGTAAAGAGTCCTCAGAACCTCCCCCAGCCGCCGCCCGGCCTTGTTCATGAGAGCCTCCGCCGAAACCCCGGCCTGGAAGACCTTTTCCTCCAGCTCGCGCATTTCCTGACAATCGATCAGGCCCATGAGCACAGCATACCCCCGGCGAACTCCATCGCACTCCTCATTTTCCGGCTTCTTTGCGGCTCTAGCGTGAGCGGCGGTAGTTCGCAATCCCCTCGGCAATTCCGCGGGCCACCGCATCGCGGTATGTCCCCTTCTTCATGCGGGACCGCTCCCGGGTGTTACTGACGAATCCGCATTCCACCAGGACCGCAGGATTCCGGGAGGCCCGCAGAACATGATAACGTCCGAACTTCACTCCCCGGTTGGAAGCCTTCACGCGCCGCAGCATGCCCTGCTGAATGGCCTCCGCCAACGGCTTGCTCTCTGCGCGATAGTAAAAGGTCTCCAGTCCGGAAACAGAACGTCTCCAGGTGTGGTTATAGTGCAGACTCACTAAAATCGAACTGCGATAGCGATTCCCGATCGCAGCCCGCCGGGGGAGCGAAATGAAGGTGTCGCTCTTGCGAGTCATGGTCACCTGGTAGCCGCTCGCCTGCAGATAACGCTCAAGTCGAAGGGCAGTATCGAGAGCCAGGTGCTTCTCGTAGACCTTCCCTGACCAGCCACCGCGATCATGTCCTCCGTGACCCGGATCGATTACAACACGGCTAAAGTAGCTGGCAGAGGCGCCCGACGAACCGAACGCGAGCACAAGAGCGGCAAGAACAACTCCCCGCAGAAGAGAATGGAGAAAAAACATGGGCAGGAAAAACCGGGACAAGCTTATCTTGTTAGAAATCTTTTACCCAAGACGGCATGTCTCCGCAACGCATTTCTGAAGGTGCGCGGAAAGCCGTCTCCCCGAATCCCCCTTCGCCCCTGCTAACGATAGGTTATCCGGGGACGTTCCGATAGCTTTCGAAGCCGTGCTCTGCTCTGCGCGGCCTCCCTGGGATCGTAGGAGATCCCACCGGAGATAACGACCTCTCCATTCGTGAAGGTCACCAGGGCCGGCTTCCTGTCCGGGGCGGGATTGTAGTACTTCGTGCCAAGGTGCTTCCCCGCGGGCGTGACCGTGCCATGGGCATAAATATTGGGCGCGGCCAGAAAGAGAACGTGCAGGTTGTTGCCGCGGTCTACGGTGGCCTTCGGCGTCTTGCTGGTAATGACATCCCCCATGCGGAAGGCCTGCATGGTGCGACCCGTGCGGATGTCGATGAGGTGAACGTAGAGTGAAGACTTGCGCGAGGTATTATGAATGGAGAGCCGATACTCACGCACATTCCCGCTGGCCGGATCTCCCACGCGCTGGCTGTAAACCTGTCGCCCCCGCGTGACATTGAAGTAGGTCGTATTGGTGACGAACTGGCCCCTGCCTCCGGGAAGCCGGACCACGGCCTTACAGCGGAATCGTCCGGGTTCGGTCACGCGGAACGCCCCCGTAAGATCAACACTCTTGGTAATGCTGCGGCCCGCCGGAATTGTCACTGCGCCGAAATTCATTGCCGCCAGGGGACTAAGGGCAGTGCCGCGCGAGTTCTTGATTTCGAAATCGAGCCAGTTCAGGGTTGTCTGGCCATCCGTGTGAATGAGCAGGTCGCGACCGGCGTTATTTGTCAGAGTCACGGTGGCAACCACCGGCTCGTGGGCAATGTATTCCTTCTTCGTCATGCTGAGACTCGCTTTGACCTGAGCCTCAATGCTTTCGCCAGCCGATAACACCGCAAGGGCGAACGCCAGGAACCGTATTCTGGAAGTGGGGAGCATGTTGGGTGTGAATAACTGGCGCCCGGAGGTTTACGTCGTACCCGGGACTCATCGCAAGGGAAACTCGCCGGGTTTCTGATAATTTGTGCTCAATTCCCTAAATATCCCGGCGAATCTCGTCTCTTTCAGGGAGCCGCCTGGACCAGCCGAAAGCCCACATCCCTCCGGCGGACTTCCCGGGTGTTCAGCCAGATCCGGGCCCGCACCCCGCCACCCGGGGCCAGAAACGTCCCCCCGCACGCCAGCGGGCTCCTGGCATTCATGGGAAAGGCGGGATTGCGTTCAGGGTTTTCTGACCACTCCGCCACGTTTCCCGCCAGACCATGAACCCTGCGGGGAGTGACATCCCCGGACGATTGATCAACCGGGCCCCACCCGCCCGCGCGGATTGTTTCCTCTCTGTCCAGGGTTGCGGCTGCCAGCCACTCCTCCTGGGTGGGTAGCCGCCCACCTTTCCAGTTCGCATAGGCGTGGGCATCCCACCAGTCAATGCGCGTGACCGGGCAATTGAGATCGAAGGGCAGACCGTCGTAATTCCTGCCCGCCCGCGCCGCGCTCAGGACCGCATACCAGTCATCCGGAAGGTGATCCGGTTTGAGGGCCGGTTGGGTGATGTGGTCATGTTTGTTGCGCATGCTTTCCTCCAGGCTGGCCAGCGCCGTGAGAAACTCCGCGTATTCAGCGATAGTAACCTCGTGGGCATCTATCCAGAAGCGGTCCAGTTCAACCTCCTTGCCGGCATGGTTCTGATAGGTGCCGGCTGGAATCGCAATCATGGCTGAAAGATCACGGGCCTCCGGCGCCCTCGGGCGGGTGAACAGGAAAAGCCCGCCTCCCCCTAGAACTCCAACAACAAGAACCGCCAAAAGCATGATGCCAATCGCTCGCACTCGCTTCCTGGCCTGAAGCGCCCGTGACGTCCCTGCTTCGGAGGCGAGATCCTGTTCCAGCATCCCTGCCGTGTTGGCGATCTGTGTCCAGCTCAACTCAAGTCCCTCCTCCAGGCCCATCATCATCCCCAACAGCCTCCCGGTGCGGGCGGCCCCCGGAAGGTCGGTCTCCAGCATCCCCTGGAACAGCTCCCCAACCATGCCCTGATCCCGGACCCTGCCGTCAGGATCTGGCTGGCCTGCGGTCGCAAGGTTCGCGATGCGGACGACCTCGTGTTCGCCCAGGACCAGATGTTCCGGCACCAGGGGACGAGTCGCAATTGCCCGCTCCGCAAGATAGGCCATGGCTCCCCCCACCTGCCGCAGGAATCCCACAATGGTGGAGGGTGCAAACTTCCGGCCCTCCTGATGGATCTGGGCAAAGGTCCCCCCCGGAAGGAGCTCACGTGTCCAATAAACCTCCTCCTCTTCCCGTGCGGCCTCGTAGACTGAGCCGATGCCTGCATGTTCAATGGCCGCCTTGGCCCGCACGTCCGCCAGAAACGCCTCTCCCGACGGCCGGGTCGGATCGATCACGCCCTTGAGCCTCACCAGAATCACTGCGCGATCGATCGATCTCTGCCGGGCGTGATAGGTGCGCGTCTCCTCGTCTTCGGAGATCAGCTCCATCAGCAGGTAGTCTCCCAGCTGCCGGAGAGCAGGGCGGACTTGGTCTTTTTCAGAGCCGGACATCACAGCCTGGGACAAGGCCCGGAATAGGCGACTATCCCAACGCCGCAAAGGCGAAAGTCAGGAGGAATCCCGCCCGCCCGGGCAACCGCGTCCGGATCTAGAAATGGATGGCATGCCCCTCTGCGTCCAGAGAGGCCTCATGCACCCCTTCGGTCAGGGTGGGATGAGCGTGAATGGTGGCGTGAAAGTCCTCGATAGTGGCCTCCAGGGTGAGGCCCAGGCCCATTTCCGCAATAAGGTCGGTCGCATTCGCTCCGATGATATGAGCACCCAGCAACTCGCCGTGCTCCTCTCCGAACAGGAGCTTGATGAACCCCTCGGTCTCCGCTGCGGCCTGGGCCTTCCCCAGGGCCTGGTAGGGGAACTTGCCCACCTTGCAGGCCACGCCCTCCTCCTTCAGGTCCCGCTCGGTTTTCCCCACCGAGGCGATCTCAGGGTAGCAGTAGGTGCAGCCCGGGAAGACGTCGACCCGCTTTGGCTCGGCCCCCTCCACGAAGATCCCCTCCACACACTGGGTCGCCTCGAACATCGCCGTGTGTGCCAGCCAGGGCGGCCCGGCAATGTCCCCGACCGCGTAGACCCCGCTCATCGATGTCTGGTAGCGATCTCCAGTCTGGATCCAGCCCCGGTCGGTTAATTCGGGACGTTGTCCGCCCGGCAGAACCGGCACCACCCCGATCGCCACCAGGCAAACGGCCGCTTCGAGGATCTCGCTGCCCTTGGCATTCTCCACCGTCACGCTCACTGAGCCCCCCCGATCCTCGGTGGCAGTCACCCTGGTATCCGTCAGGCACTTGATTCCCTGGCGCGAGTACGACTTCTTCAGGGAATCCCCGATGTCGTCGTCCTCCACCGGAACGAGCCGCGGCATCATTTCCACCAGTGTCACCTTCGTTCCAAACGCATTGTAGATATAGGCGAATTCCACGCCGATCGCGCCCCCTCCGATAATAACCATGCTCTCAGGCTGGGTGGGCAGGATCATCGCTTCCCGCGAGCTGATGACGCTCTTGCCGTTAAAGGGCAGCTCGGGAAGCTCGCGGGACTTTCCGCCGGTGGCGATGATGATATTGGCTGTTTCAAGGACCTGGGTGCTTCCGTCCTCTGCCTTCACCTCCACGTGGGTGCTGTCCACAATCGAGCCATAGCCCCGCACATGATCGACCTTGTTTTTCTTGAATAGAAATTCAACGCCGCCCGCAAGCCTGTCGGAGACCTTGCGGGAGCGACCGATGACCGCTTCCCAGTCGTAGGAGAGGTTGTCAAAGGCCATTCCGAACTCCTTGGCCCGGTGTTTCAGGGTGTGAAACAGATGGGCGTTCTTGAGAAGCGCCTTGGTGGGAATGCATCCCCAGTTCAGGCATGTTCCCCCCACCCGTTCCACCTCCACGCAGGCAACCTTCTTCCCCAACTGCCCGGCCCGGATGGCGGCCACATAGCCGCCCGGGCCGCCACCAATCACAACGAGATCGTAGGACATGTTACAACGCGGAGTTCAGGAACGGCCCCGGCAGGGCGCTCCGCCCCGAAGCTGCGCGCGCCCTCCGGAATGTCAAGGCCGCGCAGGAACGAGGCCCCTTCAGTCGGCCGGGCCCTCGAAGACCTGCAGGAGGAGGGTGTTTCCATCCATCGGAACCCGGATTGGTTGCGGCGTGGCATCGTCCAGATTGAGGTGAGGGACGACGGGCTGGAAGTCGCGGCCATCCTGAGAGGAGCGCAGGTGAAAGGTTCTTCCGGCGGGAAGGTTTCCAATCTCAACGCTCACCACCTCCGCGGCGCGGTCAACCCCGGAGACGTCGAAAGACAGTTGCGTCACGACCGGAGCGGTCACCGTGAAGAACTGGTCGCCTGCGAGATGGTCAAAATTGACGAAGGCAGGGTCCTGCAGGTTATGGGTCCCCTGGGGCAGTCCCCCCAGGGTCTGGTTTGAGAGGTAGTCGTGGTTCTGGTTGTTCTGGAGGAGCATCACGCGGAGATCCCCGCCCGAATGCCCGAGATCGCTGAGGGCAAGGCTCAGTTCCAGGCCGGAGGCCACCGCACGGGCCGCCCGCTGGTCCGCAGGAGCACCCGCGTTTCCTCCTATCCCACGGGCATTGCTCCCGTTGTAGGCCACCCCGATGAGGCTCTGGTTGACAGTTCCGAATCCGGTCGTCCCCGCCCCTTCATTCAGCAGACTGAAGATGCGGGGGTAGGTGTCGAAGGAGGAGGATCCGATGATCGAGAAATCGAGATCAATCCGGTCTCCTCCGCGACGGAAGATCACGTGTCGCTCTGGCGTGAACGCGCTGTCAAATGTCAATCCGGCAAGGGAATCACTCCCGTCATTCCCCGGGGTGGCAGGCATGATCGAGGCTCCGCCCGGACCTGCGTCGATAAAAACCTCCAGTCGGTTACCGTTGGCCTCGAGGTTCCCGGTGAACATGAGGTAGAGCCGCTCACCACTGATCAGGCCATAGGCCCCATTCCATTCACTCTGATTGTTTCCGAACCCGGTTTCAATCGTCTGCACCGCGAGGGGCTGCCCGTAAACTACGTCCCGAAGGCCATCGACCACGACGATTCCCAGCAGGGCCGAATTGCTGCCCGCATCACCGGGGTCCGTTCCGTTCCGAACCTCAAAGCCGTCGTTTTCTCCATCTCCATCACTGTCTTCATTCAAAGGGTCGGTGACAAAGCCGTCGGCGCCCTCCGCCACTTCTTCTCCGTCCCCAAGTCCATCGCCATCACTATCCCTCCGGGCCGGGTCCGTGCCAACCGCAACTTCCGTCTCATCGTCGAGTCCATCGCTATCACTATCCGCCAGGTTGGGATCACTGCCCTGTTCAAACTCCTCCTGGTTGTCCAGCCCGTCCTCATCGGGATCGGCCGAGGAGTCGTCCACCCCGACATTCAACTGGTTCACGCGTTCCCACTCGTCACGCATGCCGTCCTGGTCGCTGTCTGCCGCGGCAACATGGTTCACCGTGGTCACATCGGCATAGCTCGCCCCGAAGCGAATCTCATCAAAGGTCACTCCGTCCTCGCCAAACCGCGCCATGCTTACGCGGTCGAAGCGGATGTTGAGATCGCTGAACTCAGCATCCCCTATCCCCGGTTCGCTCAACGGATCGGGATTGCGCCAGACGGTCAGCCGATCCCCTCCGGGAGCGGTCGAGAGCTCCAGTTTGCCCACGAAGAGATTCACCGTCGCATCACCGGCTTCGAGATCGGCCGAGTCGACCAACTCGCCATCCTTCACCCGGACCACGAAGTTGCTGGTGGGAAAGGGTCCCGTCCCCTGTTCGCCGGTGGCGATCTGGAGAACCCGGTTCCCGTCGTCGTCGAAGCCGCCACTGTGAAGCTCAAAGGCCCGGTAGGAACTGCCGGCCGACTGCAGTTGAACCAGGACACTGAAATAGACCGTCCGCTCCGTGAAATCGTCGAAGCTGGCACGAAGACGCCTTCCAACCCGGCCTCCCCCCGGCCCGTCAAAGAGGAACGCCCCTGCCCCGCTGGCCACGTTGGCGCGGCTCAGTCCGGCCAGCACCGCCACCGGCGACTCCGCTCCCTGGTAGGCGGGGAGCCAGTTGCCCTCGAATCCTTCCAGGGCAGGACCCGCCCCGGAGATGACAACCCCGGGCCGGTAGCACGACGCGCCCAGGGGCACGAACTCAGCCGCTTCCGGAAGAGCGGAGACGGAGACGGTCAGGGCAAGAGCAGAAACAACGACGGGAAGAGGGCGCTGCATGGCCACGTTTTTGCGGATTGAGGCCATCCTCTGTCCTTGCTTGAATATTACAATGGCTAGTTGCTTCATGAGAATAAAGACCTTTAACTCCACGCCGCGATCTCCCGTGATCCATGCCATACCCTGCCGTAATCTGTCCGACAAGACCTGTCGGCAGAACGGGAAACAGTTCCCGGCTCCGACACCATGAATCCCGCCCTCTTCGCCTGCCTCTGTCTCTCCCTGGCCTCCCCTCTTCTCCGGGCTGAGCGCTCGATGGAGGAATGGAGTGACGAGCTTGGGAAGAAGTATAATGCCCTCGGGAGTTTCCGTGCAATCTATACTGCGGTATCGCCCACCGCCAAGGAGCCGATGCAGGGCCTCGTTCTCGAGGATCGTGACAGCGGCGCCTGCCTGGTGAGGATGCACTCCGACGCCACCGGCGGGGTAACGATGTGGTGGCTCCCCGACGGAGCAGGCAATGGCGGCGCCACATTTGCACAGTTCGGCCAGAACGCCTTCCGGGTCCGGGGATTCGCAGAATTAAAGCGCCGCTACGACGATCTTGCCTTCCTCGGACAAACGCGCCCCGCCCGTTCTCGCCGCCCGGTCCTGGTCCCGGTGATTCATCTTGGCGAAGAAACCATTGCCGTCTTTCTCGCCGCCATCCGGGCCAACCAATCTCCCCCGTTCTCCCATATTGCCCCCTCCCGGGTAGCGGAAGTCCGGGAGTTGGCCGAAACCGTGGAGTTTGTCCTCGACGACGGCAGCTGGGTCCGCCTCCAGCGCGAGACCGGCCTCCTCGCCGGCCAGGGGTATCCCGATGAAAAGGGAGAGCGCAGCTTGCGACTGGAAGCGGTCCAGCCCCTGGGGGGCATGGCGGAGTTCCGTAAGGAGATTCCAGTAATTGACCCTGCCAGGATCCAGGAGGCCTCGGCGGAAGAGCTTCAATTTGCTGATGTTCTTCATTCCGCTCTTTTTCACATCTTCGTAACCCGGAAGAAGACAGAGGGCGACCAGCTCCTCGCTGAAAACTCCGACAAGTTACGCGCCTACTGGCTGGCTGCCTGGGGTGCCCGCCCGCCACCGGGAATCCCCGCCGACCTGATCAAGCTCCTGCAGGATCTCAAGGGCCAGAAAAAGCAATTCCACCTCGAATGGGTGGCCACCAGGAAGGCCCGCCCCGACATCATGAAGGACGTTTCCTTCTTCCAGTTTTTCCGGCACCGCCGCATGGCGTTACGACGGGACCTTCGCCAGAAAATCGAAATGGAGGCTCAGAAACTTCCCTCCCTTGCCCGCCTGCAGACCCTGCTCGATGGCGAAATAGCCACACTCAAACCGGACCAGCTTGCCCGAGGGAGGCCGCTGGCTGCTCTTCTGGTGCAAAGCCAGCGTGACGCCATGGTCATCGCGCTTATGCCGCCGGTATCAGACGAAGACCTCGACAGGCTCTGAGCGCCTGCCCCGGATTCCCCTCCCGGGGCTTTCGCTAAAAGGCTGATCCGTTACTCCAGCATGAACTGCAGGTGCCGGGCGGTAAGATCGCCCATCGTCTTACACGCCTCGAAGGCCTGAGTAGCATACCGCTCCCCAAGAGCCGCACGCAGCTCGGCCAGTTTCTCCATGGGGGCGATGGTGTCCTTGCACATCGTTTTGAGGACCCCCTTGAGGCGGGCACGGGAAGCCCGGAACCGTCGGGCCATCTGGCTCCGCTCCTCGCTGCGATACTGCAGGATGGTGGTCGGGTTGAGGTGCTGGCGCACCAGCTCATCCACCGGTTTGTTGTCCGGAAAGTGATGGGCACGATAAACCTCGAGGGCTCCCTCGTAACACTGCTGATCAAAGTCAATCGGCCGCACACGGTACTGGATCTCCTCGAAGTCCGGGGTGATGTCGACCACGTAGTTTACGCTGCGCATATCGCCCAGCAGGCGGAGAAAGCAGCGCTCTCCGAACTTCACGAATTCCTTCGCAACCCGCACCTTGTTGAGCTCCTCCTCTTCCAGGTAATCCTTGATGAAGATATCCCCGGGGACTCCTGCGATGTGTTCCTCGATCAGGGTGTTGCCGTTGACAAGATAATTGATCCGGTTGGGGGAGAGGATGTGCTCCAGCTCCAGCCCGTAGATGCGGTTGGCATCCGCAATCTTGACGTAGTAGTAGTCCGAGTTTCCGTTGAACTGGTTTGTAATCCTCACGCGGAAGGGTCGCGAGTTTCCGAACTCGCCAAAATCGATCCGTTCCACGTTGAGGTGCTCCGCAAGCGAAAGGTCCCCCCCGATCTTCAGGACGGCATAGATCTTGGTGAGCTTGGGCCGCAGCTCCTCCATGACCTCCTGCGGGAAGAAGACGGTGAGCCAGAGCGTTTCTTCCCCGCCTGGATCCTCATAGGGAATGGCCTCCGAAAAACGCAGGAGATCGTCGTAAATGAGCGGGATCTCGGAGCGCCGTCCGAAGTGCTGCAGGTACTGCAGAAGGAAGCTCGAGATCGGGTAGTGTTGCTTGCGCTTCTGGATGAGGGCCGACATTGGATTTCGGATCCGCTCCCTGACATTCGATATTGAACCCACGGGGCTCTCTAGCCCGTCTCAAACCTCGCAATCAGATGCAGGGTATCGATCCCGCGTTTGGTAAATTCCTCCCAGTAACTCTTCTCAATGGAACTGATGCGCTCCCGGCGCGCCTTCTCGTCCAGGGAGTTCCATGCAGGCAGGCCGATCTTGCGAATCACGTCTCGTTCGGCCAACCGCAGGGTTAGCTCTTCCCAGAAAATCTCGTTGCGCATTTCATCAAGAGATTCCTGCACAAAGGACCGGGTCAGGTAATCGGTGGTGACCCGGTAGCGTTGCTGGGCTTCATCAAGTTCGATAATATCGCCGAATCCGAGGTGAGTGACCTTCTCAAGAATGATATTCTCCAACTCTTCAAAACGCGCAAACTGCTCCTTCGCTCCCGATCGTCGGTTCAGGGATGCGACCTCAGCGGCGAGACTGATCATATCGATCAGCACGCCGAGTTCTTCCTCTGTAAAGCGTAGATGCATTAACCTGGCCGCAGCGCGGAAAGAAATCATCCCACCACCCGGTCCGCAAGCCCGCAACGCCGAATTCCCCTCGACCGGCTGGAAGGCAGGTGATTAGATTCCCGGTGATGAGACTCCTGCTCATCATCTCGGTCCTCCTCACCCTTCCCGGTTGTTTCCTGTTCAAGAAGCGCCATCCTAACCCCTACCCGGTGGTCTCCTTCGAAGTGGTTCATGCCCGGGCCGGCGGCCTGCAGCCTCTGGATCATGTCGCCCTCGCCAGGTGGGACGAGACCTACTATTACTTCGAGTGGCGCCGCATTCTGGAACCCGCCACCATGAAGACCCGCGAGGGGGCGGGCCGGGTTGCGGTCAGGGAATTCGACCAGAAAAACGGCAGGCCCCTGGAGCGCAAGCTCGGCATTATCGGCAAGGAGGACCTCAACGGTCAGCTCTATAACGCCGGTGCTTACTGAGGCCAGCGCTCTGGCAGCAGTCCGAAGGCTTCAGGCAAACGGGACCCCGGGATGTCCAGCTGCGGATTCGCAGGGCGGAATCTGGGTTAAAGCTCTCGCGGGCGGACCACATCCACGAGTTTCCACTTCCCCGGTTGAAGGGCGGCACTCCAGCTCTCCAGATCAAGCGAGAGAAGGGCGGCGTTCGCCGTCTTCATCACGATGTCCTCTCCCGTCAACCAGCCCACCAGGTCTTCCCATCCGGGATTGTGCCCCAGCACGAGAAGACACGCCACCTCATCGGGGACAACAGGCAGTTCGTCCTGCACCGCGCCCAGACCAGCGTGATAAAAGGACGAGAGAAAACGCGCTTTCACCACGGAGGAGAAGCACTCGTTCATTCCCGCGAACGTTTCGCGCGTTCGCTGCGAATCGCTGCTCAGAACAAGCTCGGGCAGCCATCCCCGCTCCTCCAGAGCGGCCCCAACCTTTGGCGCGTCCCTGCGGCCCCGGTCGTTGAGCGGCCGTTCGTTATCCGAATGGCCCGGGCTGTCCCACGAACTCTTGGCGTGGCGCATGACTATCAAACGACGCGTCATTGCTATTCGGACTGTTCTACCTGGTAGAACTCCCGAACCGGATTGGGAAAGGGAAGGCTGATCGTGTACGACGCTTTATCCTCCGACGCCCGCACAAAGGAGAATTCATCCGTAAAGCCCTGCAGATCGCTGCTGCGTCGCACCTTGTAGAAAAGGCCACGATGCTGGGTCCAATCGAGCCGGACCCGGGAGCCGGGCAACGGCGTCACCGTCAGCCTTGGGCGTTCCTCCAGAATGCTCCCGTCGAAGTACTTGATCCCAAGTTTCCAGGCGGCGATTCCACACTCTGATCCCACAATCCGGCCTGGCCCGTCATCGACTGGGACATGAATGCCCCCGTAAAGGCGCGAAATGCCGGCCTGGTCGGCCGCGTCATAATAGGTGGCCCATTGCAGCTCTACGTTCGCGGTTGGTCCGGCCTCGAATTCCAATTCCCCGGCCGCCACTTCGTGGGAGGAAAACCCGCCCGGGAAGTATTCGCTTCCCGTGAGCCGAACAAGGACTTCAGCCGCCGCCCGGCTGAAGGTGCTGTGGCCTGAGATATACCCCGCGAAGGCGGGGGTCACGAAGGTGTCGCGCTGATAGGGCATCCAGTCTTCCGCCAGGATCCAGTCCACTCCTCCGATCTGGGTTTCGATATCTGCCGGCTCCCCCTGCCAGGCACGAATCGCAATCCTGCCAATTGCCCCCGGCCCGAGATGGTCATGCCGCTGACCCGCCTGGGTTGTGCTGGCGGTCACCACCTCGATCAGGTCCGGCACCAAGGGAAGTCCTTCCTCATTGTAGGAGGGACCGGCAGGGTCACTCGATTGCCCGCGCCCGCCCATATAGCGGATACTGCTGATCGGGCGCACGTAATCATACTCGCGCTTGCAGGTCCAGGCCGCCACCGCCGCGTCATGCACCGAGGCATTGATGAGGAAATACATCTTCGCGTCCCACTCAAGTTCCTCAATCACCGGACCCGTGCCCAGGAACCGTCGTTCAAAGGACGGGTGGTCAACCACTTCATTGGCAATCACGTTCCAGTGCCCGGGAGGGGTTTCCGAGTTCGGGCCGTCCGCCCAGTACTCCGCTATTACCCGTCCAAAATCCGCCTCGTTCACCAGATTCGGAGCGTAGGCCGCACCGGTGACCGGGTTGATCGCGTAGCCTGTCCCGTCGTTCGTTCCCACGGGGTTGTTGCCGATGGCGCCCGGGGAGTAATCCTTCTGCGGAGCCTGGCCTGGATCGAGCAGGCTGCTGTAACGGATCACTTCCGCATTCCCGGTCTTGTATTCCTCGTCGCCGTCGCCTTCCAGTTGCGGAGGGCCACCCGGATCGAAATACAGCATCGCGGCAGGTTCGCGACTGAGGGCAAAGGGCCAGACCTCGCGCCAGTGTGACCCGATGAATTCCTGGATCGTGAACGTCAGGGGCTGGCCGGTCTGCGAGAAGGCCTCCACAAATTCAAGCGGTTGCCAGCGGTTGGGGTCGTTCAGGGTCGTCCCCGCGAACTCCAGGATCAGGGGCGCATTGACCGGCGCGTAGGTGTTGTCGGTATAACCCCCGGCCTCGTTGGAATTATCGTTCGCGGTCCAGGTGATGATGGTCTCGGCCACCCGGTTGCCCACTGCCGCGGGCGTGTCGCCTGTTGTGGTGGTAATGTTCTGGTCGTAGCCAAGGACGGTTAGCAGGATATCGAACTGGTTCTGCGCCTGAAGGGCATTGGCCGCCGGAGTGTTGGGGTGCTTGACAGTATTATAACGGTGACTGAGCACCCGGTAGGCCGCATAGCTGACCGCCTCGTGTCGGGCCGCCGCCACATCTCCCGCGGCCGCGCTCTCGCGGTGCAGGTAGCCCACCGCAATCGGGTCATACGCCGCCCAGGCATCATAAATCGCCACCGAGACATGGAAGAGGTTGCGGCCGTGGACAGGGGGATCGGGGAAAGAGCCCCGCACCGCGGCAAGATTCTGCTCGTTCCACATCCGGGCGACCGAATCAGCGGATGCAGGCGTAACGCCGCAAACGAGAAGGAGCGCTGCCAGGGCGCTTCTGGAAGGTGCTTTTTTCATAGGGGCGGGATGCTAGGGAAATTTAGCGTAGAGAGGGCCCCTATTGTCGTCAACTACTCTATTCTATACCGGCTGACGAAGGACGATTGGCCCATGATCTTGCCGCAGAATAGATTAGCGAGGTGAATTCATTCCATTTCTCCCTCAATTGGGGGAGGCGTCCGGAAGTTTGGTTTGCTGCTCCGGGGTGAGAAGTTGCTTCCGGCGTTGGTGGATTTGCGCTCCCTTCCGGCCCCTGCTCTCCCGGGGGCAGATTCCTTCCGGAGTCCCGAAGACTTGGGGCGCTCGGCATCTCCGGCCTTGCTAAGGGCTTCGAATGCGGTTCCAACTCTCCACCTCATGACCGCTGCGGAAATCCGCCAGAGCTTCCTGGACTTTTTCAAGGAGAAGGAGCACACCATCGTGCCCTCGGCCTCCCTCCTCCCGCAGTCCCCCGGCCTCCTCTTTACCAATGCCGGCATGAACCAGTTCGTGCCCTACTTCCTGGGCACGGAAAAGGTCCCCTACACCCCGGGGCGGGCGGCCGATACCCAGAAATGCATCCGGGCGGGCGGCAAGCACAACGACCTCGAGGACGTGGGGCAGGATTCCTACCATCACACCTTCTTCGAGATGCTGGGGAACTGGTCATTCGGGGATTATTTCAAGGAGGAGGCCATCGAGTGGGCCTGGGAGCTGGTGGTAAAGCGGTGGGGATTTCCTCCCGAACGCCTTTACGCCTCCGTCTATCGTCCCGGCCCGGGAGACCCGGCCGAGTTCGATCAGGAGGCCTACGATCACTGGAAGGTTCTCTTTGAGAGGGCGGGCTGCGATCCGGACATACACATCGTCGATGGCAACAAGGCCGACAACTTCTGGATGATGGGCGAGACCGGACCCTGCGGACCATGCTCGGAGCTGCATGTCGATCTCACTGCCGCCGGCGATACGAGAGGCTCCCTGGTCAACAGGGACAGTGACGAGTGTATCGAGATCTGGAACCTGGTCTTCATCCAGTTCAACGCCGAGGCGGACGGCAGCTTTCGCGATCTGCCCTCCAGGCACGTCGACACCGGCCTGGGCTTCGAACGCGCCTGCTCGATCATCCAGAACACGAAGGGCTTCACCGACTTCTCGCGCAAGCCGTCCAACTACAACACTGACGTCTTCCGGCCGATCTTCGACATGCTCGAGAAAATGTGCGGGAAGACCTACGTGGATGTTTACCCCCGCCCGGACGCGGAGGACCAGGACGAGGCGGTGAAGACGGCGGTGGCCTTCCGGGTCATCGCCGATCATATCCGCACCCTCAGCTTTTCCATCGCGGACGGTATTCTGCCGGGCAATACCGGACGCAACTACGTCCTGCGACGCATCCTGCGACGGGCGGTGCGATACGGGCGGTCGTTGGGATTTACCGGCGAAAGAGTCTTCCTCCCGGCCCTGGTCGACACCCTGGTGAGTCAGATGGGGGACGTGTTCCCTGAATTGAGGGAGCGGGCGTCAACCATTGTGGAAACCCTGCTGCGTGAGGAGAGCAGCTTCAACGAAACCCTGGACCGGGGTTTGAAGCTCTTCGAGGACGAAGTCTCCACCCTCTCCCAGGGCGCCTTTCCAGGCGACGCGGCGTTCAAGCTCTACGACACCTTCGGGTTCCCGATCGACCTCACCCAGCTCCTCTGCCGCGAACGGGGAATCGCCCTCGGGATCTCCCGCTTCGAGGAACTCATGGAACAGGCCCGGCAACTTGCCCGCGATGCCCAGAAGTCCGCGATCGTTTCGGCCCTCGACATCGCCACCGAGGTAAACACCGAGTTTAACGGCTTTGAGCAGGACAGCTGCGAGGCCACCATCCTCGAGGCGCATGTCGACGGGGACATCCGCTGGTTGCTGACCGATCGCTCCCCCTTCTATGCCGAAATGGGAGGACAGGTCGGAGACACCGGCGCCCTGGTCGCAGGAGAAGCCGAAATCCCGGTGGTCGCCCTGCAGCAGATCGGAGGGGCCCGCGCCCACGGCGTTCCGGAGAGCCAGGCTGGCGATCTCAAGCCCGGCGACAAGATCACCCTCCGGCTCGACGCCGCCCGGCGACGACCCATCGAGGCCCACCACAGCGCCACCCATCTCCTGCACTGGGCGCTCCACGAAGTTGTTTCCGCAGAAGCCGCCCAGCAGGGTTCGCTGGTGGCGGAGGACCGCCTGCGCTTCGACTTTACTTCCAGCGCGGTCCCCGCGGAGCAGATTTCCGCCATCGAAGACATGGTGAATGCCCGCATCGAGGCCGGTGAACCGGTGAGCTGGCAGGAAGTTCCCTTCCCCGAGGTGCAGGGCCGGGAGGACATCGTGCAGTTCTTCGGGGACAAGTATGGCGAGCGGGTGCGAGTGGTCCAGATTGGAGGGAGCCCTCAGGCCCTGGATGGCTACTCGATGGAACTCTGCGGAGGAACGCACGTTCGCAACACCGCTGACATCGGCCTCTTCAAGATCCGCAGGGAGGAAGCCATCGCGGCCGGTACCCGGCGTATCGAAGCCGTGTGCGGGCCCGCCGCCGAAGCCTACCTCGCAGAGCTCGCCGAGCGGGAGGCCGAAGAAGAGCGGGCCGCCCTCGCCAAGCTGACCGCTGCCAACGAAGCCCTCGAAGCTCTGGGGGCAGAACCGCTCAGCTCTCCCGAGGGGGCCGACGCCGGACAAATCAAGGCCACTGCCATTGACGCCGAAAAAGCTCTCAAGAAGGCCCAGGTCGCCAACGCCGCCCATCAGGCTGATGCCTTCCTCGCGACCCTCCTCGAAGGCGATTGCCATCCCTCCGCCCTGGTCGAGTCCCTTGAGGGGCCCGCGGCCCTTCTCCAGGAATTGCTCAACGGATTGAAAAAGGCCGGGTTCAACGGCTCTGCCGTTCTCGTGGTCGACGACGGGGACAAACTCCATCTCGGAGCCCTCTGCGGACCGGAGGGACAACAGGCGGGAACCCGCGCCGGGGACCTGATCAAGGCTCTCGCTCCCCTTGTGGGCGGCAAAGGCGGCGGCAAGCCCGACATGGCCCGCGGCGCGGGAACCGACCGCGCAAAGAGGGAGGATCTCCTCGCCGCGGCTCGCGCGGAACTCTGCTAAGCGAGCCCACACTAACGCTCCGGCCCCGCGCGATCTACCGGCTGAGCCTCCCTGAGACCTGCCTGTCCAGAAAAGGTCCTTGGCTTCCGGGATGTCTTCTCTGTTTATAATCAGTAGTTCCATCCCAATTTGCCCTGGGTCATCTCCGCCCGAAAACGCTCTTTTTGAGAACAACCCATAACCACCTCCTTGGGTCGTTACGGCGCGGCGGTTGTCAAAGGCCTTGAAAATCGGACCAGTCCGGGAAGGATAGACCCCATGAGCGACGATGCAGAAAAAGCAGTTTGGAAAGGGGGCCCCTCCCAAGTCGTTAATCTTCCCACTTTCGCAGCCAGCGCGCTGGTCGCCATGGTTTTCCTGGTGGTCGGACCCCAGTTCCCCGGGATCCAGAATTACATCATGCTGGGGGCCGTCATCCCGGCAATCTGGGCCGGATGGAAATGGCTGGTCGTTCGCTGCCGGCGCTTTGAGATCACGACCGAGCGCCTCAAGCTGATCCAGGGGGTCCTGAACCAGGATATCGATGAAATCGAGCTCTATCGCGTCAAGGATACAAGGGTCCTGCGCCCGCTCTGGCTACGGCTCTTCGGGCTTGGCAACGTCGTTCTGGAAACCTCCGACCGCACCCATCCCTACTCCGTCCTCCCCGCCATCAAGGATGCGATGGAGGTTCGCGAGACGCTCCGGGAACACGTCGAAAATCTCCGCGAGCAGAAGCGGGTGCGTGAAGTTGACTTCGACCAAACCGGCGACAGTGAATTCGGGGACGAACTGAGCTAGGATCCGGCACCTGCCTGCCGCCGAAAAACCGCCGGAAGGTCTTGCACTGACCAATGGAACGGGCATCCTCCCGCCGCCGAATTCCATGATGCGGGGTTAGCTCAGTTGGTAGAGCAACTCGTTTACACCGAGTGGGTCGGCGGTTCGAGTCCGTCACCCCGCACCATCCGGAACAAAGAGGCCGGGCCCTGCAGGTCTTTCCTTGCTCCCCGGGTCTCCCGCGAGGTGCTCCGGCCAATCGGATCTTGCCCTCCGCGAAGATCCTAATGAAATCAGACCGCACCCCCCGCATCTCCAGGCGGTCCGCTTGGCCGGCGCTGTATTCCTGCAAAACAACCGATCTTCCAAACCATGCCGAACCGTCCCCTTAATCTGCTGCTTTTCCTCCCGGTCCTGGCCGCAGTCGCCCTCGCAACCAGCTTCACCCGGGCCGCCAGGCCGAATTTCATCATTATCTTCGCTGACGACCAGGGCTATGGCGACCTGAGTTGTTTCGGATCGAAGACCATCAAGACCCCGAATATCGACCGACTTGCCACCGAGGGTCGGAAATTCACGAGCTTCATGGTGGCATCGCCGGTGTGCACCCCATCACGGGCGGCCCTGCTGACGGCGTGCTACCCAAAACGCGTGGGGATGCACCAGCACGTCCTCTTCCCGGCATCGAAGAAAGGGCTGCACCCGGAGGAGCATACCATTGCCGATCATCTCAAGTCGCAGGGCTATGCCACCGCGTGCTTCGGCAAATGGCATCTGGGACACCACCCGGAAGTGCTCCCGACCTCCAACGGCTTCGACACCTACTTCGGGATTCCCTACTCGAATGACATGAATCACCCGGATAACAAGGGAAAGCCCCGGGGAGGAGCGGAGGGGATGGACCTCCTGTGGAAAGACCCAACCTCGACACTCACGAAGTGGAAGACCCCGTTGTTTGAGGATGAGAAGATCGTCGAGTTGCCCGTCGACCAGCGGACCGTCACCCGGCGCTACACTCAGAAGGCTATCGATTTCGTCAAGGCCCACCGGGACCAGCCGTTCTTCGTTTATCTCCCGCACTCCATGCCTCACATCCCGCTCTATGTCCCGGATGACGTCCGCGATCCCGATCCGAAGAATGCCTACATCAATACCATCGAACACATCGACACCGAGGTGGGCCGCCTTCTCGATGTTCTCAACGGGTTGAAGCTCACGGAGAGTACCTATGTCATCTATACCACGGACAATGGACCCTGGTTGTCGTTCAAGCACCATGGCGGGTCCGCGGGCCCGCTCCGTGACGGCAAGGGAACCACGTTCGAAGGAGGCCAGCGCGTGCCTTGCGTCATGCGCGGCCCGGGCATCCCGGCCGGAACGGTCTGCAACGAACTGACCGGCACGATCGACATCCTGCCTACCATCGCGGCGATTACGAATGCCCCCCTGCCCGCCGGAAAAAAGATCGACGGGCTGGATGTGTCCAGTCTCTGGACGGGCAAGGCCGGGAAGTCGCCCCGCGACGAGTTCCTTCATTACACTTCCCGCGGGGAGGTGGAGGGGATTCGCAAGGGAAACTGGAAGTTGCTCGTGAAAAAACAGCGGACCCGGAGAAACCAGAAAAAGAACGCCCCTACAAATTCCGGCCAGGTTCTTCTCTTTGATCTCGGCAAGGATCTCGGCGAGTTGAACAACGTGGCCGGGCAACACCCGGACATCGTGAAGGACCTTCGTCAGCGCATGGAAGCACTGGACAAGGAGATCACCGCGAATGCCCGCGTTCCGTGGACCAGGGATTGAGCGAAGATCGGGAGAAAATCCGCCGACTTTCTTGCCAGATCCTCCTTGGTCATCCGTAATACTCAGGCACCAGACGAAGCGCTCCATCCCCCCGTCCTCAGGGGCCCACAGTCCGCAGACCCGACACCCCAACCTCCCCGCATCCTTATGAAATCCAGGCTCCTCCCGCTCGTCGCGTTCCTCAGCGCCTCCCACACCCTCCACGCTCAGAACCCGCCCAAGGGGTTTGAGAAAGTCGATCAGGAAATCGTCATTTCTACCCTGCGGGCGGCCATGAAATACGACGTCCGTTCCTTCAGCGTCAAACCGGGCGCCAAGGTCAAACTGACCTTGAGGAATCCAGATGACCTGCCTCACAATCTCATTATCTGTACCCCCGGCAAATCCAAGGGCGGGGACAGGGGAAAGGAAGTCATTGACGCCGTAATCAAGCTGGGAGCCAAGGGCGTGGAAATGAACTGGGAGCCCAAGGGCCACCCTCGCATCCTGCACAGCTCGGGCATGGTGCAGCCAAAGAAGGAATCCGTGATCTGGTTCAAGGCTCCCAAAAAGGAGGGCAACTACCCCTACATCTGCAGCTTCCCCGGCCACTTCGAACTCATGAACGGCATGATGGCGGTCTCCAAGCTGGCCAATCCCGTCACCAACCTGACCTACAGTTTCTACCACGGCAGCTGGGACACGCTCCCCGATTTCTCCAAGCTGGAGCCCAAGAAGACCGGAACCCTCGCCAACGGGCTCTTCGACCTGAGTCCCCGCGACCGGAGTGAGGGGTTCGGGTTCGTCTTCACCGGAGACATCGAATGTCCCAAGAATGGGACCTACTCCTTTGAACTCGCCTCCGATGACGGCTCCCGGCTCTACCTCGATGGCAAGATGGTGGTCAATAACGACGGGATCCATGGCCACAAGGGCGCCAGCGGCAAAGTCAAGCTCACGGCGGGCAGGCACAAGATCGAAGTCCGCTACTTTGAGAAGGGCGGAGAAGAGAGTCTCTATGTCGGCTGGGCAGGACCAGGCGTGAAGAAGCAGTCGCTCTCCCGCGGAGCTCCCGCCGGAGGTGGAGGCGGCGCAACCGGCATTCCGATCGTGGCAGAGGAGGGCGAAGCCGCCATCTACCGCAACTTCATCGCCGATGCCGGGCCCCGCGCCATCGGGGTCGGTTATGACGAGGCGGTGAATCTCACCTTCGATGCCAACAACATGCGACTCGCCCAGATCTGGCAGGGCGACTTCATGGATGGCGCCCGCCACTGGAACGGTCGGGGGCAGGGCTTCCAACCCCCGGCAGGGGAAGCGGTCATCAAGTTGCCGGCAGGTGTCGCCTTCGCCGTCCTCAGCTCCCCGGGCTCCGCCTGGCCCAAGGCCGAACCCCGCACCAAGGACCTGCGCTTCCGGGGCTACCGGTTGGGCAAGCAGCAGCATCCCACCTTCCGGTACGAGCGTGGGAGCGTCTCGATCGAGGACACCCCGGCACCCGTGCCGGGGGACGACGCCAACCACCTGAAACGCACCCTCAAGCTCTCCGGCTCCAAGACCCCGGACAACCTCTACTTCCGAGCCGCTTCCGGCGACATCGCCGCCGTCCGCTGGCCAGGCAAGATCAAGGCCGGGCAAGTGATCGAGGTCGGGGGATTCCTCGTCAATGACGAGCTCATCATCATCGTCACGGGAGGCAAGGCATACATCCAGGGTGACGAGCTGCGCGTGCCGGTGGCATTCAGAAACGGCTCCGCCCAAATCGAGGTCACCTACCAATGGGCCGAGTGAGAACCACCCTCCTAATCAACAGATTTACCAAGGAAAGTTTCCCCATGAAAACGCTGACCACTTCAACCCAACCCAACACCATGCGTGCCTGTTTCACTTCCCTGCTGGCTGTAACCTCCCTCGCCTCTGCCGCCCCCAGCATGGAGGACTTCTACCAGCGCGAGGAAATCCCGCTCCCTGAGGGAGAGGTCATGGAGGGGGCGTCCATCGCCATTATTGACGACAAGAAAGTCGCCCTCGCAACCCGCCGCGGCGACGTCTGGATCTGTGACGGTGCCTTCGGGGACGATCTCAGCAAGGTCACCTGGACCAAGTTCGCCCATGGTCTGCACGAGCCCCTCGGGATGTCCTACAAGGATGGCTGGTTCACCTTCACCCAGCGCCCTGACGTCTCCCGGATGCGGGACAGCAACGGCGACGGGCGGGCAGATTACTTCGAGACCATCGCGGCGCCCTGGGGCATCAGCGGGGACTATCATGAGTATGCCTTCGGAACCCCGCCGGACAAGGAGGGCAACGTCTGGGTGGTCCTCTGCCTGACCGGGTCCTTTAACGCCAATTCTCCCTGGCGCGGCTGGTGCTTCCGCATCACTCCCGACGGCAAATCGATCCCGACCTGCTCCGGGATTCGTTCCCCCGGTGGAATTGGTTTCAACATGGAGGGTGACGTCTTCTACTGTGACAATCAGGGGACCTGGAACGGCTCCTCCTCCCTCAAGCACCTCAAGCCGGGCGGGTTCGTGGGGAATCCCAACGGCAACAAGTTCTGGGAACAGGCCCCCAACATGGGCCCGAAACCCGTTGACCCCAAGAGTGGCTCGCGGATCGAAATCGAGCGCAAGCGGATCCCTCAGCTCATTCCAACCTCAGTCTGGCTGCCTCACGGCAAGCTGGGCCAGTCGCCCACCGGTATCATCCCGGACCAGACCAAGGGTGCTTTCGGCCCCTTCGCCGGACAGGTTCTCGTCGGCGAGCAGACCCACTCGCAGGTGCAGCGGGTCTTCCTGGAGAAGGTCAACGACGTCTACCAGGGCGCGGCCTTCCCCTTTCTCGGGGGCTACCGCTCGGGCATCGTGCCCCTGCGCCTGGCTGATGACGGATCCCTCTTCGTGGGCACCACCAACCGCGGCTGGGGTGCACGCGGCGGACTCCCCTTCAGCTTCGAGCGCACGCGCTGGACCGGGAAGACCCCCTTCGAGATTCATGAAATGCGCATCACAAAGGATGGCTTCGAGTTAACCTTCACCGGGGAGATCGATCCCAAAACCGCGGGGGACAAGGCGAGCTACTCCATGAATTCCTGGACCTACGTCTACCAGAGCGGCTACGGCAGTCCGGAGGTGGACAAGACCAGCCAGGCCATTGAGTCCGTTACGGTGGGGGCCGACAGGAAATCCGTGCGCCTCACGGTGACCAACCGCCAGGCCGGCCACTGCCACCATCTCAAGTCCTCCGGGGTTCGCAGCAAGGCCGGAGGCGAGCTCTGGCACCAGGACGCCTACTATACTATTAACGAGTTTCCGAAGTAGGACGCTTCCCTCATCACATGGAGATCGACTTCGGCACCCTGCGCCCCGCGGATTGTTACAAGGTGCTGGCTTGCCTCGTCACGCCGCGTCCGATCGCCTGGGTCACCACTGTCAATGATGCGGGAGTTGTCAACGCCGCGCCCTTTTCCTTCTTCAACTGCTTCGGCTCCAACCCACCCATCCTGGCTTTCGCGCCCGGCAACAGGGAGCCCGGCCTGCCCAAGGATACCGCCCGCAATATTCGCAACAGCAGGGAATTCGTGGTGAACATCGCGGACGAGGCCCTCGCGGAGCAGATGGTGGCCACCTCCGCCGCCCTCCCCTACGGTGAATCTGAACTGGAGGCCACGGGCCTCTCCGCCGCAGCTTCCACCGCCATCGCGGTGCCTCGTATTGAAGAAGCGCCCGTTGCCTTTGAATGTCGGGAGTGGGCTACCCTTGAAATAGGATCCAACCGCATGGTAGTGGGAACCGTGCATCACGCCCACATCCGCGATGGCCTGCTGGATCCCGAAACGTTGCGTCTCGACCACGACCTTTTCCGCCCCGTGGGGCGGATGGCGGCCCCGGACTGGTATTGTCGAACCGGGGATCAGTACGAAATTGTGAGATCCGAGCAAGCGTCAGCCTGACGATCTCCCCCAGTCTCCCTGTCCATGTCCATGTCCAAAGATCGAGAAGTCTTCATCGAAGTCCGGAACCTGCATCAGCGTTTTGGCAGGCACCGGGTTCTGCGGGGCGTGGACCTCAAGGTTTACCGCGGAGAAACTCTCTGCATCCTCGGAGGTTCGGGTGGCGGCAAGAGCGTTCTCGTCAAACACCTGTGTGGTCTCATGCGCCCCTGGAAGGGCTCCGTCATCGTGGAGGGGGAAGACATCACCAACCTTCCCGAACGTGCACTGAGTGCGGTCCGGCGCAAGGTCAGCATGATGTTCCAGGGCGGAGCCCTCTTCGACTCCTTCACGGTGGAGCAAAACATCGCCTTTCCCCTGCGGGAAGCCGGCCTGCGCGACCAGAAGGAGATCGAGCTCCGGGTCCGCCGGGCCCTGAAGATCGTGCGCATGTCCGGCCAGGAAAAGAAAATGCCCGCTGATCTCTCCGGAGGCATGCGCAAGCGGGTGGCCCTCGCCCGCGCGGTGGTGGAAATGCCCGCCTGTGTGCTTTACGACGAACCGCACGCCGGACTCGATCCCATCACCTCCGATTCCATTGATCATCTCATCAGGGATCTCAGGGCAGACCACAAGGTCACCAACGTCGTCATCACTCACGAACTGCGCAGCGTTTTCCGCATTGCAGACCGGGTCGCCTTCATGAAGGAAGGGGTCATTTACTGGGAGGGCCCTGCCGACGAACTGGCCGCATCCAAGGACCCGGAACTGCTCAATTTTGTGCAGGGACGGTCGGAAACCCTGGGCGGAGGGGATAAGGACACTCCCCGCATTGACACCAGCGGATAGCGGGAGGAACATGTGGCATGGCTATTACGCCCAAACGCATTGAAACTCTCGTGGGGTTTTTCCTCTTCGTGGGGTTGGCTCTGCTGGGTGTTCTCATCATGCAGTTTGGCCGCTTTGCTGACCGTTTCCACGGGGTTTATTCCGTCACTGTTTCCTTCAGCGATGCCTCGGGATTGATCAAGGGCAGCCAGGTCCGCCTGGCCGGCGCAATGGTGGGCCAGGTGGTGAAAGAACCCACGCTCACCTCCGACGGAGGAATCGAGGTCGAAGTGGTCATCCGGAAAGACACCCCCAAGATCGACAGGAACTCCATTTTCCAGATCGGCTCCCTCAGCATTCTCGGCGACAAGGCAATCATGATCACCCCACCGGGCGCCCCGGGAGAAAAGGCGGGCGAATACATCAAGGACGGCGACTTCGTCCAGGGGGCGGAAGCCGGAGGATTGGCGGCCCTGCAAACCGATGCTGAACAAATAGCCTCCGATGCCGCGGTCCTCATCTCGCGCGGCAAGACGACGCTCTCCAAGGTTGACGGCGCCCTGGATGACCTTCGTTCCGTTTCCGCCCAGCTCGCCGAAAGTCTCGAGCGTATCAACACCGGCCTGATCACGGATGAAAACATGGCCAAGTTCACCAACGCGCTCGACAGCCTGGAAGGCGCCGCCGGCAACATTGAGGAGGCCAGCCTGGACATCAAACCGCTCCTCGCCGACGCCCAGAATGCCATCCAGGACTTCGACCAGGCCGCCAAGGCGGCGGAGGGAACGTTTTCCCAGGCGTCCTCCGAGATCAGCAAGCTCGGCCCGGCTCTGCAAAAGGTGCCCCGCACAGTCGAGTCCATCTCGGAAGTGGCGGACGAGGCCAGAGGCGCCCTCAAGAGCGTCAAGAACAGTGAAGGCCTCCTCGGTTCCCTCGCTTACGACCGCGACATGAAGGGCGACGCGCAGACCTTCATGCGGAACCTCCGTCACTATGGCATCCTGCGCTACAAGGATGCCGAGACCGTGGACGAGCGCGATCCGCGCAACCGCTTCCGCGGGCGGCGGAGGTAGCGTTGCCAGACGACCACGGCTCCAGGCGCAGCCTATGGACAAACCTGCCGGGGGCGGGCCAGACCGTGTTTTCCCGGCCCGAGGGCGAGCAGGATTCCTTCCGCTTTCTGCAGGGTTTCCTCGTATTCCATCTCCGGATCGGAGTCAGCCACGATTCCCGCGCCCACCCCATAGGTCAGCTGTGAACCCTCCCGGTCCAGGGTCCGAATTGCGATGTTGAACTGGCTCTCCCCGTTGAACCCGAGATAGCCGATTGCCCCGGTGTAAAGCCCACGCGGCACCGTCTCCAGTTCTGCAATCACTTCCATCGCCCTCTTCTTGGGTGCGCCCGTGATGCTTCCGCCCGGGAAACAGGCCTGCAGGACATCGAGCTGATCGGCCCCTTTCCGGAGCTGGCCAGTCACGGTGGAGGCCAGATGATGCACCTGTTCAAGGCGTTCGTGCTTGAGCATCTCAGTCACCTTGACGCTCCCAAATTCGCACACCCGGCCCAGGTCATTGCGTTCAAGGTCCGTGATCATGACCAGCTCCGCAATCTCCTTCTCCGAGGTCTGCAGCTCATAGGCTGACCGGCTGTCCAGCTCCGGATCTGCAAAGCGCGGCCGCGTTCCCTTGATGGGACGGGTCTCTATCGAGCGCCCATGCATGCGCAGAAAGGTCTCCGGCGAAGAGGAAAGAATCTCGCGTTCCCTGTGCTGCAGATAGGCTGCCATTGGTGCTGGGGAGACGGAGCGCAACCGATCATAGAGGGCAAAAAGCGGCACCCGCGAGGGCAGGGTGGCGTGGAATTGCTGGGAGAGGTTCACCTGGTAGATGTCGCCACTCGCAATATAGTCCTGCGCAACCCGGACCCGTGCCAGAAACTCCTCCCGAGTAAAGTTGCTCGCCCATTCTGCGGAAATTTCCCCCCCTGGCGGCGGAGTGGGCTGGAGATCGTCGCAAAGCGAGCCGACCTCGAACCATTGCCCGGTAGCATGGCTGAAAACGAGGAGATCGTTGTAGAGCCCGAAGCGAAATTCGCCCTGATAAGTGATCCACCCGCACGCTGCTCCGAGGGGAAATCCGCAGTCGGGACGATTTACTGCACGCGCGCGAAGTTCCTCCCGCAACTCACCGAGGTTGTCGGTCGTGCCCACGAGCTCCCGGGTCGGCCGTGCCGCAATGATGGAAAGCGCCTGAGCACATGTATGATTGCCCGCACTGTCGAAGAAGGCCAGCCCGGGCAAATGGCGTAGTGCGGCAGCCACCTCGGCAGGGCCGAGGGCAAGATCGACGGGCCGGAATCCCGGCACTGGACGAAAACTGCGCGGCAAGACGCAGGAGTGATACTGTGGATCGCGGCCCCTTGCAAACCCCCCCGCGATGAGGTGTTCGTTTCTCCTCAGTAGGCCGCCGGATCCCTTAAAACAGGGCAACTGGGACCAAAAACCTCCCGAAGGGCGCCATTGACGGCCTACTGGTCCCCCGCTAGGTTCCCGGTCCCGTGTCGTCCCATGCCCCTCTATCCCAGGTCCGGCTCGGCACCTTTCGCGCAGCCTGCTGGATGCTCGCCGTAGTGGCGTTCGTCGAATTGGTGGCGGTAGGTGTCGCCCTGGCCCTGCGCACCACCCCCGGAGATTCTCCGGCCGTGGTGGAACGAGTCGTCACGGAATACGTGCCCATAACCCTGCCCGCAGGGGAACCCGAGTCGACTGTGCCTGTGCCCACGCCGACACCCTCTCTCCCCATCCCAGAGGCCTTCACCAATGCCGAGGAACTGCTGAGCAGGCCGGTGGGCCGTCTGGGAACAACCCCCACTCTCAAGGCTCCCTTCATCGACGACCCTGAAGTGGAGCGCCTGGTCCAGGAAGCCCGCGAAGCACGGGTGAAGGACGACATCGGTGCAGCTGTCCTCAAGTTGGAAGCCGCCGAGGAAAAGGCCCCCGCCGAGCCAAATGTCCTCTACCAGTTCGCCGAGGTCTTCGGGGCGGTGGGCCACTACGAGAAAGCCGCCGACTATTATCAGAAGGTCTTCAACCTCGGGCCCGTCAAGGCCGGGGCTCTCTACGAACTGGCTTCCCACAAGTTGAGCGTCGGCTTCGAGCAGGCCCAGAAGATGGAAGGCAAGATGACCCTTGGACGAATCCGCCGCTTTAATGATACGGGCGGTAACGGCGAGCGCATCGTTCTCAGGATTCCCGTCCTCGCGGCACCGGGCCAGGAGATCGACAATAACAAGCTCTCTATCGAGGTCACCTTCTACGACAAGCGCAACGGCAAAATCCACCAGGCGACTTCCGACAGCGAGCTCAGCCACAAGTGGCTCACCGCGCCGCTCAACTGGAACGACACCGGCGAAGAGCTCCTGCAGTATAGCTACGTTATCCCGCCCGGTGACAATCGCGATATCCACCTCCTTGGAGAGCGCAAGCACTTCGGCCAGGAAGTAGAGCTGTTCTACAATGGGGAGTTGCTTGACCATCAGGCCTGGCCCCGCACCCTCGCGAAACAGCGCAATGTGCAGGAAGTAAGCCCGCTCTTTATTCCGGCTGAGTTTCTCCCCGAGAAATTCAACGAAGCTAATCCGCTCCTCCCTCCCCTGCCCCGTTAAAAGACCTGTGAGAAGGTCTTTCATTCCTCATTTCCTTAATTCCCGCGGGTTGCTTGCGACCGCGGCGCCCCGAATCTAAAAACCCGCGAAGCATGTCCGAAGCGGAACAGCAATGGTACTTCATCAGCGTGGTCAATCAGGAGCAATACGGCCCCTACACCGCTGACCAGTTGGAGAGATTCGCTACCAGCGGATCGATCACGAGGGAAACCATGATATGGACTGAGATCCTGGAGGACCAATGGATCCCGGCGGTCAACGTGGAAGGGCTCTTTCCGGGCGAAGCTGAGCCGGTCCAACCGGTCCAACCGGTTCAACCGGTCCAGCCGGTCCAGCCGGTTCAGCCGG